>ERZ825670.2548-NODE-2548-length-17043-cov-2.801742_pt1 | contig 17043 bp, 18 predicted proteins | sample MGYA00519929_ERZ825670 | MGnify/ENA primary metagenome ERZ825670 (study PRJEB31778, sample SAMEA3449207) | human gut metagenome | biome: human gut; feature: human-associated habitat; material: faeces | place: United Kingdom | collected 2010/2012 ...
CTGGTTTTCATAAGCGGTCGAAAGAAGCGGTGCTGCCTGCGGATATCCCGGGATAGAAACTTTATATGCAAGGGAAAGACCGGAAGCAGATTCTGTCAGGACATCAAAATGGTGTCCCCCATCCGCATTGTACTGTCCGCCGTTTCCGCAGACACCTACATAGATTCTTCCTTTATAGACGACCGGTGTGGATGTTGCCGCACCGCCACTGCACCGAAAGTACCATCTGCATTCATGGCAACCCGGTAGAGATAGCCGCCTTTGGTCGTAAAATAAACATATCCGTTGTTATAAACAATGGTGGATCGGATATCGCCGATCATGTCCGTGCGCTTGTCGATCAGCTGTCCGGTGTGCGTATTAACTGAATACAGGATAGAAGTATAGGCATCACCGGCCCCGTCATCAGAACCAAACACCAGATAATTTTCGGACGCATAAGCACCTGTCCAGTAAAAACCGCCCTTATGGTTATATTTCCAGGTACAGTATTTTATCTCATCACCTTTTGACGGGTCTTCATCTGTAACAGAAAGGCAGAAATAAGAACCAGGGGTTGTATCCGAAGTCCAGGTTCCGGTATAAATATATCCATCCTTATAGGTGATCGGGGAAAGTGTCTGGCCTCCCAGGCTCTCACTGATCCAGAGGGATTTTAAAGAAGTGGCACTCAGTGCCTGGATCTGTCCGCCGCCGATCTGTGCAAAAAGCATTCCTTCCGCATAAGCAAGCGGGATCATGGCATACTGCATATTTCCGTGCATCTGTTCACTGGTCTGCACGATATCCCCGGTATTTTTATCTATTTTGGTTTACAGCTTACAGGGCAGTGATGTTTCTGTGTCATACAACGGGGTAATCGGATATGCGGCATTGGTGCTTGAAGAAGTGGCAGTAGGGCTTCTGCTGGGAGCGGTTACATCATTTTGCACACAGATTATTCTGTTTTCTGGTAAGATTATTGATATGGATACAGGTATTTCCATGGCACAGATTTATGATCCGACGACACGTATGCAGGTCGGTATCATGGGGAATTTTTATTACTACCTTGTCATGCTTCTGTTGATTGTAAGTGGACTGCATCGGTATCTGGTAGCGGCAATTGTGGAAACTTATAATGCAATTCCGGTAGGTGGCGTAAAGTTTTCCTCTACGATTTATACGGATATTTTGAAATTCGTCAGTGAATATTTCGTGATTGGATTTCGTATTGCGCTTCCGGTATTTGCGGTCATGCTGCTGGTAAACTGTATTCTTGCCATTATGGCGAAGGTTTCACCGCAAATGAATATGTTTGTAGTCGGTATCCAGTTAAAATTATTTGTAGGACTTTTGGTGATTTATTTTACAATTTCCATGCTGCCTGCGGTATCCGGCTACATATTGGAAGAAATAGAAACCATATTTGCAGCACTGGTAAGAGGAATGAGTTAGTGACATGATGGAATTGGAGAATTTGGTATTGGCATACAATCTCCAGTTTTTTGCAAAAGACGGTCCGGGTGGTGAAAAAACAGAACCGGCGACCAGCAAGAAACTGGATGATGTCAGAAAAGAAGGACAGGTAGCGAAAAGCAAGGAACTGATTTCAGCAGTATCTCTGCTTGCACTATTTGTATTGATTAAAGTTTACATTGGGATAGTAGGTGAAAAATTACTGAAAGTATTTCAGGATTTTTACAATACATTTGATAAAATTATATCAAGCAGTGCCACAGGGCTTCCGATGAATCTTTCACTGGAGGCAGTCAAACAGATGCTGATATCAATAGTGCTGATTGCGGCCCCGTTTTTGATTGTGGCAGTTATCATTGCATTTTTATTAAATGTTTTACAGCAGAAATGGATGGTAACGGCAAAGCCGTTACAGCCAAAAGCCAGTAAAATCAGTCCGTTAAGCGGATTTAAGCGGATTTTTTCGGTAAAACAGCTGGTGGAACTGCTAAAGGCTATTGCGATGATGGCGGTTATCGGCATAGTAGCTTATCAGACGATTAAAGATAAACTGCCGTTGATACTGACATTTTACAACATTCCGTTATATACGGCGATTGCGGCAGTCGGGAATATTCTGGTTGACATGGGAATTAGAGTAAGTGCCGTCTTTTTGATCATCGGCTTTGCTGATTTGATTTTCCAGCGGCATAAGTTTAAAACAGACAATATGATGACCAAACAGGAAGTTAAAGATGAATTTAAGAATTCTGAAGGTGATCCGCAGGTAAAAGGTCAGGTCAAGCGGCGTATGATGGAAATTTCAAGACGAAGAATGATGGAAGCACTGCCGGAGGCAGATGTTGTCATTACCAACCCGACACATTTTGCGGTTGCGCTAAAATATGAACCGAACTCGGGTAAAGCACCGGTGGTTATTGCAAAAGGTGCGGATTATCTGGCCTTCCAGATTAAGGATAAGGCAAAAGAATACCATATTGAAATTGTGGAAAATAAACCGCTTGCGAGAATCCTTTATCACAATGTCGATATTGGCATGGAGATTCCACCGGAATTATATCAGGTTGTAGCGGAAATTCTTGCGAGAGTCCTGCAGCCGGGTAAACAAAAAACGATGCTGTTATAAAATGGTATGGGGATCAGATAGAAAAAAAGACAAAATGTTACAAATATTTGAAATGTAAAAAGAAAAATGATAGAATAAATACATATGTGACATTTGAAAAAATATTAAAATAGACGAAAGGAGAATGGAATAATGAGCGTAAAGAAAAATGACTTATTCATGGGCATATATATACTTTCAGCAGTTTTATTCTTCATTATTTCTATTCCTTCATGGGTGTTGGATATTATGCTTGCTATCAATATCGGAATAGCACTGATTATTTTATTTAATACATTATATGCAAAAGAGGTTCTGGATATGGCGGCATATCCGACCATGCTGCTCTTTACGACATTGTTTCGTATTTCGTTAAATGTATCTTCAACAAAACTGATTTTAAAAAATGGTGATGCCGGACATGTTGTTGAAACATTCGGAGAATTTGTGGGCGGCGGTAATTTGATTATTGGTGTTATTATCTTTGTCATCATCATTATTATCCAGTTTATTGTTATCAATAAAGGTACAGAACGAGTTTCAGAAGTAACGGCGCGATTCACACTGGATGCGATGGCAGGTAAACAGATGGCAATCGACTCCGATCTGAATACAGGTGCCATTACGGATAAGGAAGCGGCACTCAGAAGAAAGAAGTTACAGCAGGAAAACAGCTTCTTTGGTTCTATGGATGGTGCGACAAAGTTCGTAAAAGGTGATGCAACGGCAGGTTTAATTATTACCGGTATCAACATTATCGGTGGTATTGCCATGGGTATGCTCTATGGCGGAATGACAATTAATGAGGCATTGTCAAAGTATACCATTCTTACCATCGGTGATGGTCTGTCCAGCCAGATTCCGTCACTGCTCATTTCTCTTGCAACCGGTATTCTTGTAACGAAGGCTTCCAGCGAGGGTGAGCTTGGTGATGAGATGGTAGGACAGCTGTTCTCCATGGACAGGGTTTTGCTGATGGTTGGTGCGGCAATGGCATTTTTAGGAGCATTTACACCACTGCCGTGGTATGTCTTCATTCCGATTGGCGTGGCACTGATTATATACAGCCGTAAAGTGGGGGCAGATGCAGGTGCTGCCAAGATAGAAGAAGAGGTTGAACAGGAAGAAACAGAAGCACAGGAAATCCGTAAACCGGAAAATGTAGTATCACTGCTTAATGTAGACCCAATCGAACTGGAATTTGGTTATGGTATTATTCCGCTGGCTGATGTAAATCAGGGTGGAGACCTTTTGGACCGTGTAGTAATGATCCGTAGACAGATTGCACTGGAACTTGGTACGGTTGTGCCGATCATCCGTCTGCGTGATAATATCCAGCTGAATCCGAACCAGTATATTATTAAGATCAAGGGTATCCAGGTGACAGAGGGAGAGATCCTTTTTGACCATTATATGGCGATGAATCCAGGGTATGTAGAGGAAGAGATCACTGGTATTCCGACCTTTGAGCCATCCTTCCATCTGCCGGCAATCTGGATTACAGAGGGACAGAGAGAGCGTGCGGAGAGTCTTGGCTATACCGTAGTAGATCCGCCATCTATTATTGCTACCCATCTGACAGAGGTAATCCGTTCCCATATTGCAGAACTTCTTACCAGACAGGATGTATCTAATCTTATTAGTAATATCAAGGAAAACAATCCTGCACTTGTGGATGAACTTACACCGAAGCTTCTTAGTATTGGTGAAATTCAGAAAGTTTTACAGAATCTTTTACAGGAGGGCATCTCTATCCGTGACCTGCTTACGATTTTTGAAAATTTAGCAGACCATGCGGTAACAACCAGGGATACCGATGTATTGACAGAATATGTGCGTCAGGGATTAAAACGTGCAATTTCAAGTAAATACTTTCCAGCAAATGAGACAACCAGCGTGGTAACATTAGATCCGAAGGTGGAACAGGAAATCATGGGTTCTGTAAAACAGACTGAGCAGGGGGCTTATCTGACTTTAGATCCGGAGAAGACCAAGAATATTATGGAATCCTTAAAGCAGGAAGTAGCGAAGTTAGAGAATATTGGAAAGAATCCGATTGTCATTACTTCGCCAATTGTGCGGATGTATTTTAAGAAACTCACCGAGGACTATTTCAAAGACCTCATTGTGGTGTCTTATAATGAAGTGGAATCAAATGTGGAATTACAATCAGTAGGGATGGTGACAGCATAAAATGACGATTAATAAATTTCAGGGCAGAACAAGAGAAGAGGCAGTTGATAAGGCGAAAAAGGAAATGGGAGAAGCAGTTGTGATTATGAATGTAAAGGAAATCAAACCGAAGGGTTTATTCCGGGCATTAAAGAGCACAACTTATGAAGTGACGGCAGCATTAGAGGAAAAAGAACAGACAGTTAATCCTCTTCCTGCGTTACATGCTCCATTAAAGATGCATGACAGCATAAATTTTGCAGCAAATGAAAAGATTGAAATTCCGGCACCGGAACCAGCAGCCATTCATCCAGAAAGCAGTCATGATTTGGAAGAAAAGATAGAAAGTCTTTCTAATTTATTAGAAAAGAAGTTAAAACCGGAAAAAGAAGAAGAACCAAAAGAAGAGGAAAAGCCGGAAAAGGAAACTGATGCTCCAAAGGATATGAAGCATCAGCAGTCTGAGACTTTCCGTTGTATCCGCATGATTTATGAAACATTACTGGATAATGAAGTGAATGAAAGATATGTCAACCAGATATTAGATGATGTGGAGAAGAATTTAAGAGGCAGTGCAAGCATGGATATTATCTTATCCAATGTTTACCAGAAAATGGTATTAAAATTCGGACAGCCTCAAAAGATTGAACTGGTACCGGGACAGCCTAAAATCGTATTTTTTATTGGACCAACCGGTGTTGGCAAGACAACAACCATTGCAAAAGTGGCTTCCAGATTTAAAGTGGATTATGGCAAAAAAGTAGCGTTTTTAACAGCAGATACTTATCGGATTGCTGCGGCAGAACAGTTACGTACTTATGCGAATATCTTAGATACACCGCTGACAGTTATTTATTCATCGGAAGAAATGAATGCAGCCATAGAGCGTGTAAAGGATTATGATCTCGTTCTGGTAGATACCGCAGGATTCTCTTATAAGAATGAAGATCAGAGAAAAGATATGAGAAACCTCATAGAAAGTCTGGATGACAAATATGAGAAGGATGTTTATCTGGTATTAAGCGCAACTACAAAATACCGCGATTTGATGGAAATTGTAGATAAATACCATGAGATATCGGATTATAAGATTATTTTTACTAAATTAGATGAAACCAGTAGTTATGGTAGTCTGTTAAATATTCGCATGTATTCTGGTGCGGATGTTTCCTATGTGACAACAGGGCAGAATGTGCCAGATGATATTGAAATTTTCCAGTCACAGAAAATTGTAAAACAGTTATTGGGAGGCAGATAATAATATGGATCAGGCAGAAAAACTGCGCAATGTAATTAAATTAAAGAACCAGAAGCTTCCCCAGAAAGCAAGAGTAATTACGGTTACCAGTGGAAAAGGTGGCGTGGGAAAATCCAGCATTACAGTTAATCTGGCAATCCAGTTTCAGAAAATGAATAAGAAAGTTATTATTTTTGATGCTGATTTGGGACTGGCAAATGTAGAAGTTATGCTTGGAGCAATACCAAAACATAATTTGAGTGATGTTATATACCGGGGAATGGATATACGGCAGATTATAACAGAGGGACCGGCAGGAGTAAGCTTTATCTCAGGCGGCTCAGGCATTGTGGGAATGAATAATCTGTCCAAGGATCAGATTACTTTTTTAGTACGTAATCTGGCACAGTTAGATGAAATGGCTGATATTGTACTGGTGGATACCGGAGCAGGAATTGCAGACAGCGTATTGGAATTTGTTATGGCTTGTCCGGAGGGCCTTCTGGTATCAACACCGGAACCAAGCTCACTGACCGATTCCTATTCTCTGTTAAAGGCACTGCACCGGAATCCGAATTTTGCCAAAAGCGGAACGCAGATTCATGTGGTTGCCAACCGTGTAAATTCTGTGGAAGATGGACAGGCAGTATATGATAAATTAAATACCGTTGTGTCACAGTTTTTAAATGGTAATCTTGAATATCTCGGCATGATACCGCAGGATTCCATGTTTGAAAAAGCAATACGCCAGCAGCAGATAGTATCTTTATATGCACCGGAGACCAAGTCGGCAAAAGCATTTGAGATACTTGCAAATAATCTTATAGAAGGTGCGCATGATATTCCGTTGATGAAGCGGGGCTTTGCCCAGTTGTTTGCTGAATTTTTTAATAACAGATAGGTGATAGAATGATTTCAAATGTTTTACGGGAAGGAATGAAAATTGATATTCATATAGTGAACCAGACGGAAAGGCCAGAATCTGCAGAAAAGGCTGCACCAGTTTACAAGAGTCAGATTTTTGAACTGTTTGAAAATGGTGAAATGGAGATAATGATGCCGATTCAGAGTGGAAAACTGATATTACTTCCACTGGGACTTCGCTATGAATTTGTATTCTATACACCGAATGGATTGTATAAAAGCATTGGTCAGATCCGGGAACGTTATAAGACGGAGAACCGCTACCTGCTCCGGATTGTATTAAATACACCACTGAGCAAATATCAGAGACGGGAATATTACCGTATGGAATGTGTCCTTGATATGGGGTATTTCCATCTGACAGACGAAGAAGCGGAAATGAAACAGACGGAAGACATCATCGCAAGTCTCAGGGATGATGATTTTTATAAAAAGCAGAAAAAGGGCACTATTGTTGATATCAGTGGAGGTGGTGTACGCTTTGTGACGAATGAGCAGTTAGAAGAGGGAAAAGCTGTTCTGATTATTGTGATGCTACAGACGCAGACCGGTGAAAAACAATATTATCTTCCAGGATATATCCTGCGAAGTACGAAGCTGTTAAATCGTGATAATATGTATGAAAACCGACTGAAATTTATTATTCGTGATGATAAAATAAGGGAAGAAATTATCAGGTATATTTTTGCAGAAGAAAGAAAAGCAAGACAGAGAGGAAAAGGATAGGGTTAAATTAATAGAATGAAAAAGAATATTCTGGTTGTTGATGACTCAGCACTCATGAGAAGAGTTATCTGTGATATAATTAATTCAGATAGTGGTTTTCAGGCAACGGATACATGCAGAGATGGTTTGGAAGCATATGAAAAATTGTGTCAGAAAGCATATGACGCAGTTGTTTTAGATGTAAATATGCCAAGAATGAACGGACTGGAACTACTTGAAAGATTACAAAAAGAAAATATAAAAGCAACAGTAGTAATGGTCAGTACATTAACGACAGATGGAGCTGAAGTTACACTCAAGGCAATGGAACGTGGTGCAATTGACTTTATCGAGAAACCAAATAATCTGATAGAGACAAAGGGACAGCGTTTCCGGGAAAAACTGATAAAAGTTCTTGCAACAATAACTGCAGCAGGAAGCACACAGACGTATCAGAAAAAAGTAATTACGAATGTGGTAAAACCGGCAGCTGTCCGGAAGATTAGAACGAAGGATGCAGCCCGGAGCAAGATTGTTGCAATTGCATGTTCCACAGGCGGTCCAAAATCTTTACAGAGTGTAATTCCATTGCTGAAATCCAATATGGATGCACCGGTTCTTGTGGTTCAGCATATGCCGGCTGGTTTTACAAAATCCATGGCAGACCGGCTGAATGAACTCAGCCCGCTGGATGTGAAAGAGGCAAACGAAGGTGATGTCTTGGAAAAAGGACATGTTTATGTGGCACCGGGAGGAAAACATTTACTGGTACAGCGGTTAGCAGATGGAACGCACTGTATTGTTTTAAGTGATGCACCGGCAATTGGTGGATTAAGACCATGTGCCAATCTGATGTATGAGTCTTTGATGGACAGCGGCTATGATGAAATTACCTGTGTAGTTCTTACCGGAATGGGTGCTGATGGAACAAAGGGAATTTCAGAACTCCAGAAAGAAAAAAATGTATACGTAATTGCTCAGGATGAAGAAACATCTGTGGTATATGGAATGCCAAAGGCAATTGCAGAGACAGGACTTGTTGATGAAATAGTACCATTAGAAAGTGTTGCGGACACAATTCTAAAGAATGTGGGGGTAAATTAAAGATGGATGTAAGCCAGTATCTAGAAATTTTTATTGATGAGACAAGTGAGCATATCCAGAGCCTGAATGATTGCATTATGACTTTGGAAAAGGAGCCGGAAAACAAAGATACCATTAATGAAATTTTCCGTGCAGCACACTCCTTAAAGGGAATGGCAGGAACCATGGGCTTTAAGAGAATGCAGCATCTGACTCATGATATGGAAAATGTATTCCAGGAAGTTCGTAGTGACAAAGTAAAAGTCACCAGTGAAATGATTGATATTCTTTTCCAGTGTCTGGATGCAATTGAAAGTTACCTCGATACGATCAAGAGTACATCAGATGAAGGTACAGAAGACAACGAAGCACTGATTACAGCTTTGAACAAATTCTTAGAGAATGCAGAGAACGGCGGAGCAGCCGCACCTGCAAAGGAAGAGAAAAAAGAAGAAAAGAAAGCAGAAGAACCGGAAAACGGTGATGGTAAAAAGAAATACTTAAGCGTAGAATTTTCTTCCAAAGATAAAGATGCGTTAAAAGCAGCTGAAGAAAGTGGAAACAAAATTTACGGAATTACAGTAGAAGTACAGAAAGACTGCCTTTTGAAAGCGGCAAGAGCATTCCTTGTATTTAAAGCAGTAGAAGAGTTTGGACAGATTGTTGTTTACAGTCCAAGTTCCCAGGATATTGAGGATGAACGTTTTGAACTGGACTTCAGTTTGTTCTTATCATCCAATGCTGCATTAGATGATATTTTAAAAGCAGTTAAAAATGTATCTGAAATTGCGGATGCCGTTGGTGAAGAAGTGAAGACGGCAACCCTATTCCATGAGGAAAATGTACAGGAAAATCTTCCAGCAAATACATCAGAAGCAAAGCCGGCAGAGCAGGCAGTACATAAAGAGAATAAACCGGCACAGACTAAGTCAAAACCGGCAGGCAAACCGGTTACAAACCGTACCGTGCGTGTGGATATCGAAAAACTGGATGCACTGATGAACCAGGTGAGTGAGCTGATCATTGCAAAAAACAGTCTGGTATCCATTGGCTCCCAAGAAGGAGGCAATTTCCAGAATCAGTCATTCCATGAGCAGATTGAGTATCTGGAAAGAATTACAACCAGTCTTCATGAATCGGTTATGAAAGTGCGGATGGTTCCAATTGAGAGCGTTGTAAACAAATTCCCACGTATGATTCGTGACCTTTCCAGAAGATTGAATAAGAAGATGGAATTGTGCATGACCGGTGAAGATACAGAACTTGATCGTACTGTAGTTGACCAGATTGGCGACCCGTTGCAGCATCTGCTTCGTAACTCTGCTGACCATGGTCTTGAGAGTGCAGAAGTTCGTAAGGAACGCGGTAAGCCAGAAACAGGAACCATTAATCTGAATGCATTCCAGGAAGGAAATAATGTAATCATTGAAGTAAGTGATGATGGTAACGGAATTGATACAGAGAAGGTTAAAGCAAAAGCAGTAGAGCGTGGTCTGGTAACACCGGAACAGGCAGAAAAGCTGAGCCAGAAAGAAATTATCGATTTCTTATTTATGCCGAGTTTCTCTATGGCAAAACAGATTACCGATATTTCCGGACGTGGTGTAGGTCTTGACGTTGTTAAATCCAATATTGAAGCATTAGGCGGAGATGTTGAGGTAAAGAGCAAACTTGGCGTTGGAACCAAATTCGTAGTAAGACTGCCACTTACACTGGCAATCATTCAGGCGTTGATGGTGGAAATCCGCGATGAAAAATATGCAATTGCGTTAGGCGCAATTCAGACTATCGAGGATATTCCGGTTGAAGATATTAAATATGTAGAATCCAAGGAAGTAATTAATTTACGTGGTTCTGTTATTCCAATCATCCGGCTGGATCAGATACTTGATATTCCACCGAAGGATGAAGAAGTAGAAAGTCTTACTGTTGTTATCGTAAGAAAAGGCGAACGTTATGCAGGACTTGTTGTAGACAATCTTCTTGGACAGCAGGAAATCGTAATTAAATCACTTGGTAAGTATATTAATAATAATAAGACAATCAGCGGTGCAACAATTCTGGGTGATGGCGAAGTCGCATTAATCCTGGATGCAAATACATTGATTTAACAGGGGGTGTGCAGAGTGGCAGAGCAACTTGAAACAGTAGAAAATATCAGAAAACAGTCTATTGTTGTAAAAATCGGAAATGAGCAGTACGGAATCGATATCAGTTATGTAGACAATATTGTTCGTATGCAGAAGATTACAAGAGTACCTAGAGTACAGAATTTCTTTAAAGGAATTATCAATCTTCGTGGAGAAATCGTACCGGTTATGAGTCTCAGAATCCGTATGGAACTGGAAGAAGATGTATTTACCAATGCCAGCCGTATTATAATTTTAAAAATTGAACAGCAGAGTGCACTGGGAATAATCGTGGATGAAGTAAAAGAAGTTGTTACATTAGGAACCAATGAAATTGATAAAGTGAGTGGCGATATGAAGAATGCCAAGGTATCTTTTATCGATGGAATCGGTAAAAACGGAGATGAATTAATTTCCCTTCTGGATATTCATTCTATTATAGAAGAAAAAGAAAATGCGTAATTGTTATAGATATAGTGAGGCAAATGCCTCACTATATTCTATATCTTGAAATGACAGCAGGAGGATAAAATTGGCGGATTATACTTTGAACCAGGTAAATGACATGTATGTGGATGTCTTAAAAGAAATTGGAAATATTGGTGCCGGAAATGCAACAACTGCAATGGCAAATATGTTGAATATCCGGATTAATATGGATGTACCAAGAGTTGAATTACTGACCTTTCAGGAACTGGGTTCTGCAATTTGCCCGGAAGATGAGTCAATCGTAGGAATCTATCTGGAAGTAACAGATGATATTACCGGCAGCATGATGTTTCTTATGAAACTTGATTCTGCACATTATCTGGTAAATAAACTAATGGGACGTCCGGCAGATTATGCGGAAGATTTTGATGAGATGGATATGTCTGCATTAAAAGAAATAGGAAATATCATTGCCGGTTCTTATCTGAACGCGCTTTCTGCCATGACACAGCTTACTATTGCACCATCGGTTCCTTATATTGCAATTGATATGGCGGGAGCTATTTTAAGTGTTCCGGCAATACAGTTTGGTAAAATTGGAGACAATGCACTTATGATTACGACAGAATTCGGAGATGAAGTGATGATAGAAGGATATTTTATTCTGTTACCTGACCTTGAGTCTTATGAGAAGATTCTGAAATCTCTGGGAATTACCTTATAAGGAGAAGGGTATCAATGGGTGAAGTAATAAAAGTTGGTATGGCAGACTTAAATATTTGCAAGGCTCCGGATACAATTACCACATTAGGACTGGGTTCCTGTATAGGAATAGCATTGCTAGACCCGGTTACAAAGATTGGCGGACTTGCACATATTATGCTGCCAGACAGTACAAAAATGAAAAATAATTCGAATATAGCGAAATTCGCAGATACAGGAATTGTAGAGCTGGTTCGCCGGATGACAGAAGCAGGGGCGGCAAAGAGCAGGCTTGTAGCAAAGATTGCAGGTGGAGCCAGAATGTTCGAGGTAAGTGGTAACTCTGAAGTGGGAAATATTGGAGCAAGAAATGCAGAAGCTTCCAGACAGAAACTGAAGGAGCTTGGTATTCCGCTTCTGGCAGAGGATACCGGGCTGAATTATGGCCGTACCGTAGAATTGCATTGCGATACCGGAGAATTCTATATTAAGTCTGTTGGAAAAGAATTGAAAATTATTTAGATTGAGGATGTAAAGATGAAGACAAAACCGATTCCTGCAATCGTAATGTTGACCGCAGGATTTATTACCTGTATTGTGGCAATTTTTCAGAAAATGGAATTGCTTGCCTTTACAAAGACATTATTGCTGGTACTGATTATATTCTATCTGCTTGGGGGCATTGCAGCTTATATCTTGGAAAAGAATTTTAAAGCTGCAAAGGATGAAGAAAGCAGTACAGAAGAAAAAGCAGATGGTGATGCAGAAGAGTCTGCTGATGAGAAAAAAGAAGATACATCAGAAAAGTCAGAAAAAGAGGAAGAGAAAAGAGCGAAAGAAGAGTAATTATAAGAAACCGGAGGCTATGGCATGAAAACAGTGGACAGAGAAAAACTGTGGGAAAGCTATCAGAAAAATCCAGTATCTGAAATACGGGAACAGATTATCATAGAATATGCTCCGTTAGTTAAATTAGTAGCGGGCAGATTGAGTATGTATCTTGGATATAATGTAGAATATGAAGATTTGGTCAGCTATGGAATCTTTGGACTGATTGATGCAATTGATAAATTTGACCGAAGCAAGGATGTTAAATTTGAGACATATGCAAGCCTTCGAATCCGTGGGGCAATATTAGACCAGATTCGTAAAATGGACTGGATACCGAGGGCTGTTCGCCAAAAACAGAAAAAGATTGACGAAGCAATAAAAAATATAGAAATGAAGACAGGAAAGACGGCATTGGATGAAGAGATTGCAAGCGAACTTGGGGTATCAGAGGATGAATACCTGAACTGGCAGTCCCAGTTAAAAGTTACCAATGTTGTTTCTTTAAATGAGTTTGTGGAGCAGGGAACAGAGCCTGCGATGGATGCGACAAAAAATTCCCATTTTGCACAACCGGAAGATGTGGTGGCAGAAAGCGAACTGAAAGAAGTTTTGGCACAAAGCCTTGAGACCTTGACGGAAAAGGAACGCAGGGTAATTGAACTTTATTATTATGAAGAACTTACCTTGAAGGAAATCAGCAGTATTCTTGAAGTATCTGAATCAAGAATATCCCAGCTTCATACCAGGGCTCTGGCAAAGATGAAAAAGAAAATGGGAAGTTATATGGATATATTGGTTGAAGAAAGTTAAAAGGAGGGAAGCTATGGGACAGGCAAATGCTTATTTTCAATTTGTGATAAAGGAACATGCGACTTATATTAAGCTTTTCCCGGCAGCTCTGGAAGGAAATGTTATTGAAATTGGTGAACTGACAGAGTATCTGGAAAGGCATGGCTGCCCGGATTATAATTTAAAGGAACTGGTTGCAGCAATTAACAGCAATGAGATGACAGAGATTATGGTCGGAGATATTTATCCGATTCAGATAAATGAAGAGATGTCCGTAACAGTATCAGCAGATGCCATGGAGGCGGTATGCAGATTTTATCCGGCTGCAGGCGGCACGAATATGAATGTGCAGGAAATCTTAAGGGATTTAACTGCAAAAGGTGTCAAAGCAGGGGTTGATCAGGATGAAATTTTGAAATTTTTCCAGGATAGGGCATACTGTACCGATTTTGTGCTGGCAAAAGGAAAAAAACCGGTAGATGGTCAGGATGCCAGAATTGAATATTATTTTAATACAGATGTTGATTTAAAGCCGAAGAAGAATGAAGATGGTTCGGTAGATTACCGTGAACTGAATGTAATCAGCTATATCAAAGAAGGCGACCTTCTGGCAAAATTATTTCCGGAAGATCGTGGAATCAAAGGATATGATGTACAGGGAAGGGAAATTAAACCAAAACAAGTACGCTCCCTTCAGTTAGAATATGGAAATAATATCCGGGTATCGGAAGACAAAACAGAACTGTACTCTGAAGTAACCGGACATGCAAGTCTGGTAAATGGTAAGGTATTTGTATCAGATGTCTATGAAGTCCCGGCAGACGTGGATAATTCCACCGGTAATATTGATTATCCGGGAAACGTTACCGTAAGAGGTAATGTAAAGGGTGGTTTTTCAATTATTGCAAAAGGTGATATAGTAGTAGAAGGCGTGGTAGAAGATGCACTGATACAGGCGGGGGGTCAGATTATTGTAAAAAGTGGAATTCATGGAATGACCAAAGGAATACTTCGGGCACAGGGAAATGTTATCTGCAAGTTTATTGAAAATGCAACCATCATTTCCGGAGGTTATGTTGAAACAGATTCTATTTTACATAGTAAGGTATCAGCAGCAACAGAGGTTCGCGTAAGTGGTAAGAACGGATTCATAACAGGTGGTGTTATCCGGGCGGGCAGTCTGGTAGAAGCCCAGACCATTGGTTCCAGCCTTGGAGCAGGAACACGTATTGAAGTTGGTGTGGATCCGGAAAAGAAAGAACGTTATGTGAAAGTGCAGGAAGAACTGCTTCAGCTGAATAAGACCATTGAACAGATTCGGACGATTCTTACTACCTATGGAGAGAAGCTTAAGAATAAAGAAAAACTGGATCAGGGAAAAATCCAGTATATTGAACAGCTTATGCGTGCTTTTAAGGAGAAGGAAGCTCAGCGTACACCATTAGAGCATGAATACGAAAGGCTGCAGAGTATATTAAATGGCAGTAGCAATGCAAGGGTGAAAGTATCAAAGACACTGTATGCGGGAGTAATTGTAAATATTACCGATGTAAGCCTTATTGTAAAGGATGACAGAAGTTTCTGCCAGCTTTATAAGGACGAGGGTGAAGTAAAAATCTCAAACATGTAATGAAGTACGGTTGAGACAGGCTGGAGGTGCATGGATATGTCGATTCGTCCGGTAGATATGAATGGAGTCATTCAAAGAACGCAGGATGTCGGAACACTGAAACAACATCAGGATATGAAACCAATGGTAGATCAGCAGAACATCCAGATAGAGGTGCAAAGAGAAGAATACCGCCAATCAGAGCAGGTGACCAGGAAAGATGATTCCCAGATGGAAGAACATCGTTTTGATGCAAAGGAAGAGGGAAAGGGTCAGTACCAGCGGCAGGAACAACGGAAAAAGAAACAGAAAGAAGACCGTGTGGTTATCAAAGGTGCAATTGGAGGCTTTGATGTTAAAATATAAAAAGGAGTGTATCTGACAGATGACAGGCGTGGAAATCATCCTGATTCTGGCTGGTCTGGTTATGATGATAGGAAGCTTTATGGTAACAGAAAAGCTATCCGGTGCAGAATTAGACCGTATTGCGGAACTGAGTCAGAATGAGATAAAAAAAATACTGGAAAACAAATTGAAAGATGCAGAAGCTGCGATAGAAGACCAGATTGACCATGCAATTGAAGATTCCACAGATAAGGTGGAGCGGGCACTGGACAAAGAGACCAATGAAAAAATGCTGGCAATCGGTGAATATTCGGATACCGTTATGGAGAAGATGAATCAGACCCATAATGAGATTATGTTTTTATACAGCATGCTAAATGACAAGCACACAGAACTGACAAAGCTTGCAGGACAAATTGGTGAGATGTCTGCCGAAATCGGTGAGAGCTTAGAAGAGGCGAAAGAGTCTGTAGTTAAAGAAACGGAAGAAGTAAAAGCCACAGAGGAACCGGTGGAGACAGAAGCAGAAGCGGCAACCGGAGAGATGGAAGAACAGCCGGAGCAGACTAATCATAACGAAAAAATCCTTGCCTTATACAGTCAGGGAAAATCGTATGTAGAGATAGCAAAGGAACTGGGCCTTGGACAGGGTGAAGTGAGACTGGTTGTAGGATTGTATAAAGGAGTAGATACAAGTGAAGTTTAAGTATTATCTGAGAGGCTTGGGAATTGGTATTCTGATAAGCACGATTATCTTGTCCATATCATTTGCAATGAAGAAAAATGACCTTTCAGATGATGAAATCATTGCAAGGGCAAAAGAACTTGGAATGGTAATGGAAGATACCGGAAAGGACACCATACCAAAAGCTACAGAAACAGAAGATGAGATTCCAAAGAGCACGGAAGACGGTTTTAATACAGAACAGACAGATATGCAGCCGGGAACAACTGATTCAGGGGAGATATCGCAGGATGTGGGAACAGATGGAGCGGATGCCGTACCACCGTCACAGGATGGAACCAATATGGTACAGAAGGAATTTACCGTAGAAGTAGGAGATTCTTCTAATGCGGTTTCGCAGCGTCTGCAGGAAGAAGGTCTTGTGGACAATGCAGAAGCATTTAATAAATATATGGTAGATAATAATTATGCCAATTTTGTCCTGCCCGGAACCGTAACGATTCCGGAAGGGGCTGGCTATGAAGAAATTGCCGGAATACTTACGGATAAAACGATTCATCATTAAAAAAAGGTTGCATAGCATGGCTGAGTATGATATAATCCATGCGTTGCGATAAATTTACACATATACCGATTGTCAGATTGGTGCCGCAAGGTTGTCTGATAATAAGAAGTATATGGAAGAATAACCAAATGGAGGAAAAACAATGAGCGTTATTTCAATGAAACAGTTATTAGAAGCAGGTGTTCATTTTGGACATCAGACCAGAAGATGGAACCCTAAAATGGCTCCATACATCTACACAGAGAGAAATGGTATCTACATCATCGACCTGCAGA
>ERZ825670.2559-NODE-2559-length-16968-cov-5.755454_pt1 | contig 16968 bp, 19 predicted proteins | sample MGYA00519929_ERZ825670 | MGnify/ENA primary metagenome ERZ825670 (study PRJEB31778, sample SAMEA3449207) | human gut metagenome | biome: human gut; feature: human-associated habitat; material: faeces | place: United Kingdom | collected 2010/2012 ...
CTGAAGCTCTCTCTGTTTCAATCTTTGAAATTCCTGCAGCATATAACTTATTCTTGAGGAATTTTCTAATGTTATAATCTTCTACAAGGTTATCAGCGAAATCGTCTTCTGCATACCACTTTGCATCCCAGTCTTTGATTACGCCGACTCTTAAACCATGAGGATTAACTTTCTGTCCCATAAAGACTCCTTTCTATCTCTTAGAAAATAATTATCTTTCATTTAAAACAACAGTGATATGGCTCATTCTCTTTTCGATTCTGTAAGCTCTACCCTGTGCTCTTGGATGTACTCTCTTCATTGTTGGTCCCTTGTTAGCGTAGCATTCTTCTACATATAACTTACTTGGGTCCATACCGTTATTGTTCTCAGCATTAGCTGCTGCTGACTTTAATAACTTCTCTATAATAGATGATGCATATCTTGGATTGTACATAACAATTGCAAGTGCTTCATCAAGGCTCTTGCCTCTGATAGCATCTAATACGAAACAAGCCTTCTGAACAGATACTCTAGCGTAAGATAACTTTGCGCTTGGTCTTGTATCCTTAACAGCGTTTCTTTCACGTTTAATCTGGGATCTATGTCCGTTAGCCATGGATTAAACCTCCTTTCAAAAATTCAAATTATCTACTCTTCTTTTCGTCTTTGCCGTGTCCTCTGTAAGTTCTTGTTGCAACGAACTCACCGAGCTTATGACCAACCATATCCTCTGTAACATATACAGGCACATGCTTTCTACCATCATGAACAGCGATTGTATGACCTACAAACTGAGGATAAATTGTTGAACGACGAGACCAAGTCTTAATAACCTGTTTGTCGTTTGCAGCATTTAAAGCATCAACTTTCTTAAGTAAGCTCTCGTCTGCAAATGCTCCCTTTTTAAGTGATCGAGCCATAGGTTGAAACCTCCTTATAATCTTCGTGAATAATAATAGTTACGATTGTAGGCTAATTACTTAATAGCCTTTCCGTTTCTTCTTCTTACGATAAGCTTGTTTGAAGCCTTCTTAGCCTTACGAGTCTTAAGACCCATAGCTGGCTTGCCCCAAGGTGTCATTGGGCTTGGACGACCAACTGGTGCTCTACCTTCACCACCACCATGTGGATGGTCATTAGGGTTCATAACAGAACCACGAACTGTAGGTCTGATACCCATATGTCTCTTACGTCCAGCCTTACCAAGATTAATAAGGTTGTGATCTCCATTACCTACAACACCGATTGTTGCGCGGCAGATAATTGGAACCATTCTCATCTCGCCTGATGGTAATCTAAGTGTTGCATACTTGCCTTCCTTAGCCATAAGCTGAGCTGAGTTTCCAGCAGAACGAACAAGCTGTCCACCCTTACCTGGATATAATTCAATGTTGTGTACCTGAGTACCAACTGGAATCTCTGAAAGTGGTAAGCAGTTACCTACTCTTACTTCTGCACCAGCACCATTCTGTACTGTCATGCCATCTGTTAATCCCTGAGGAGCAAGGATATATGCCTTCTCGCCATCTGCGTAGCAGATAAGAGCGATGTTAGCTGTTCTGTTTGGATCGTACTCAATTCCGATAACCTGTGCTGGAACGCCTTCCTTGTTTCTCTTGAAATCAATCATTCTATACTTCTGTCTGTTTCCACCACCGTGGTGTCTTACAGTAATCTTACCCTGGTTGTTACGACCAGCATTCTTGCTCTTCTTAGCAAGTAATGACTTCTCTGGAGTACTCTTTGTAATCTCTGAGAAATCAGATCCAGTCATATTTCTTCTGGAAGGTGTATATGGGTTATATGTCTTAATTCCCATTATTTCTCTCCTTTCGAGTCTGTGTAATATTGTTTTCTACACTTTAAAGCTACTAATTAAAGGCCTTCAAAGATTTCGATTTCCTTGCTGTCAGCTGTTAACTGTACAATTGCCTTCTTAGTCTTAGAAGTTGTACCAGCTGTTCTGCCTCTTCTCTTCTTCTTGCCATCAAGATTCATTGTGTTAACTGAAGCAACCTTAGTTCCTTCGAACATCTTCTCAACAGCATCCTTAATCATTGTCTTGTTAGCATCTGTATGAACTAAGAATGTATACTTCTTATCTGCCATATCAGCCATAGACTTCTCTGTGATTACAGGCTTGAGGATTACATCATAATACTGTACGTTTGCCATTATGCATACACCTCCTCTAATTTTTCAACAGCAGCCTTAGTAACTACTAATGTTTCATACTTTAATACATCGTATGTGTTGATTTCGTTAGTAGCTGAAACCTTAACTGTAGGAATGTTTCTTCCTGAAAGAACTACATTCTTGTTCTCACCTTCAATAACTACTAAAGCCTTATCAACCTTTAAGTTGCTCATAACTTCTGCGAACTTCTTTGTCTTAACTTCGTCAAGGTTAAATGCATCAAGAACTACGATCTTGTTGTCAGCAACCTTTGATGATAATGCAGAAAGAAGAGCAATTCTCTTTTCCTTCTTATTCATCTTGAATGAATAATCTCTTGGCTTTGGTGCAAATACAACACCACCGCCTGTCCACTGTGGAGATCTTGTAGAACCCTGTCTTGCATGACCAGTTCCTTTCTGTCTCCAAGGTTTTCTTCCGCCACCGGATACTTCAGAACGTGTCTTAGCTTTCTGAGTTCCCTGACGATTGTTAGCTAACTGCTGAACTACTGCCATGTGTACCAGATGTTCGTTAATTTCTACACCGAATACAGCATCGTTTAAGTCCATATTGCCAACTTCTTTGCCTTCCATATTATAAACAGATACTTTAGCCATCTGTGTGTTCCTCCTTTCTTAAATGCACTATTTTGCTGCTTTTACTGATTCTTTGATTGTTACTAAAGATTTCTTAGGTCCTGGAACAGCACCTTTGATTAAAAGCAGGTTGTTCTCTGCGTCTACTCTTACAACTTCAAGGTTCTGAGTTGTAATCTTAACGCTTCCCATATGTCCCGGCATTCCTTTGCCCTTGAATACACGGCTAGGTGTAGAACAGGAACCATTGGAACCCTGATGACGATGGAATTTAGAACCGTGAGCCATAGGTCCTCTATGCTGACCAAGTCTCTTAATAGCGCCCTGGAATCCTTTACCTTTGCTTGTTGCAGTAGCGTCGATTTTGTCGCCTGCGCCAAAGATATCGGCCTTGATTTCCTGTCCTAATGTATAGGTTTCAGCATCTTCAAATCTGAACTCTTTCAGATATCTCTTGCAGGAAACACCTGCTTTTGCGAACTGACCTTTCATTGGTTTGTTCACACGGTTTTCTTTCTTCTCGCCGAAGCCTACCTGAATTGCACTGTACCCGTCGTTGTCTGCGGTTTTCACCTGTGTTACAACACACGGACCTGCCTGCAATACAGTTACCGGTACTAAAACACCGTTTTCGTCGAAGATCTGAGTCATTCCGACTTTTGTAGCTAAAATTGCTTTCTTCATTCCTTTTACCTCCTGTTTTATCTACAGCGGAACTTCCTATTATAAAGAAGTTCATTCTAGCGAACAGTTGATATAAGTGGAACACTATGACCCTTAGGGATGTTGATTCCTTCGAATGAGTGTTGCTTCTATATCATCTATTGCTTACTTAATTGATGGCCGGGGGCTGATCCCGGACTTTTTACAGCTGATCTTATTTGTTTTTCATCTTGATATCGATGTAAACACCAGCCGGCATTTCCAGTCTTGCTAATGCATCCACTGTTTTCTGGGTAGGTGCGATGATATCAATCAGTCTCTTGTGGGTTCTCTGCTCGAACTGCTCACGGGAATCTTTGTACTTGTGAACTGCACGAAGGATTGTTACTACCTCTTTCTTCGTTGGAAGCGGTACTGGTCCGCTCACCGTTGCTCCGTTCTTCTTTACAGTTTCGATAATTTTCTGTGCAGATGCATCTACTAACTGATGATCATACGCTTTCAGTGTAATTCTCATTACTTGACTTGCCATAAAAAAAGTCGCCTCCTTTTCGCACTTTTACGAGTACGACAAGCGGTGACTGTACACTTACCCGTGTGTGTCCTGATGTTTGCACACGGTCGTTTCCACTCTTACAGGTGGACTTAATTGTGGGTACAGTGACTTGTCGCCAGTTTCTTTAACTTGACATTCGCTCCACGGAAAACCCGCTGTTTCTCAGCGGCAACCTCGCGCTTCAACGCTATCAATGTCACAACAGTTGTTAGTATACAAGAAAGCACGCGAAAAATCAAGGTTTTTTTTTATTTTTTTCGATTTATCCGTTTTTATGCAAAAAGAGAAATACAGGGGTGCCGTGTTGTGCACTTTTCCTATATTTCTCTCTTTTTTGACGTTTTCCAACTATTCAGAGCCCCATCTCGATTCCGCTGCGATGTATCTCGATGTGGCTTCTTGCCATATGAATAAAAAGAAAAGAACGTTCATTCATGCAAGCATGATTCGCGTTCTTTTCTTTTCGTTCGCATGGCTCTGAATAGTTACAGAATGTCGGAATAATCTAAGATTGTGATGCCGGTTGCAGGATCTTCAATGACTTTCGGGTCATCTCCGGCTGCGTGGGCCTTCTGGAGGAGTTCTTCCGCCGTGTAAACCGGCATGGCAAGTTCGATCGGCTCGGACGGTTCCGGTTCCGGCTCTTCTTCCGGCTCTTCGATGGTTTCTTCAAACTCTTCGATTTCTTCCACAGTTTCCGGCTCTGCTGATTCCGTTTCTTCGGTTTCTTCGGTTTCTTCTGTCACTTCTTCCGCTGTTTCTTCTGCGGCAGCTTCTTCGACAATTTCCGTTTCTTCCACGGCTTCCGGAATTTCTTCGGTTTCTTCTCCTCTTACAAGGTTCTGCAGATCGACGGTATGAAAGGACACCTGCTCCGTTCCTTCTTCTTCCAGATCCGGAATTTCAAATTCGTCCTGTTTCTCTTCTTCTGCCGTTTTCTGGTCGGCTGCTCTCAACTGTTCGGTCATTTCCTGTTCTTCCCGTTTCTTTTTTTCTTCCAGGGCAGCTTTCTTTCTGCTGCGAAGCTCTTCGGACGCTTTCTCATCGTCCTCGTCTTCGTCTTCTTCCTCTTCTTCCTCATCCTCTTCTTCATCACGTTTCCACACCTCGGAAAGGATGAACAAAATGACCAGAAACAGAATGGCAAGTCCGATGATCATGATTCCCTCTCTGCTCTGCGCCGCCATCGACAGAAAGCCGATCACCGGAATCGTGACGATCACTTTGCTCACGGTTGCTCTCACGGTAATTTCCGTTGTGTCTCCACTGATCACATTTTTTACGGATGCGGTTCCGGCAGCGGTGTCGAGGGACTGTATCGTATAGATATACTTTCCGGAATTGTCATCAACCAGGATTTTGTCTCCCGTCGCAACCGATGACGTGTCTGTCTTCTTTGCGTACGTAACAGCGCCGCGGGAAATGTTGGTATTTCCCATCCCGTCTGAGACAAGTGTCGTGATGCCGGCAAACGGCGGAATCACCAGTGCGCCTGCTGACAGGATTGCAAGCAGAAGCAGCGTATTCACAATTACCTTCAGTAATTTTGACATATTCAATTCTCCTTGTATTCTCAGTCTTTGCCCCCTATTATAACCCCTTTTCTTCGATTATGCAAGAAAACGTTACGCATCGTGTCCCGGCCGCCCGGTTCCGCGTGTCGAATTTTTCGATTTTTTCTTGAAGATCTGTCCTGTTTCTTCTATACTATATACATAACCAAAGGGGGAATACTTTCATATGAATACACTGATCAAAACCATCGAAGATCTTTCCCTGAACGCATGGCCGTCTCACCAGATCGAGCTGTACGACGGATGGATTCTTCGTTTTTCTTATTTTTATACACACCGGACCAACAGCGTCGAGCAGATCGGGCCGTCCACGATTCCGGTGGAGGAAAAAGTGCAGTACTGTGAGGAGATCTACCGTCGCTGGGGTACACCGGCAATTTTCAAGATCAGTCCGCTTGTCAATCCCGGCTTTGATGCAATGCTCGCCGACCGCGGCTATGTAGTCCAGCACACGACGCACGTCATGACAATGGATCTGGCGAACTTTGCCAAAAAGAATCCTGCCGTTGCCGTGACCGTCAGCAGCTTTATCCCGCCGAAATGGATTGACAGCCTCTTTGCTTTAAAGAGCACGACGAACGTGATGCACCGCATGGTCGTTCCTTCGATGTACCGCGCCATTCCAAAAGAAACCATCTGTACCTCCATCCAGGATGAAACCGGAACGATCATTGCCACCGGCCTTGGCATCCGCGACCGCGATTACGTCGGTGTCTATGCCATCCATGTGCATCCTGCGTACCGCCACCGCCACTACGCTTCCTCGATCTGCCGCACAATCCTCTCCGAGGGAATCCGGCTCGGTGCAACGAAAGCGTATCTTCAGGTTGTTGAGGGAAACACGCCTGCGATCACACTGTATGAATCGCTCGGTTTTTCCTATCTCTATACCTACTGGTTCCGCGCGAAGAACGTGGTCTGATTTTCGTCTGATTTCACATAAAAAAGCATAGCAAAACGGCATGTCAAAATTTTCTGACATGCCGTTTTGCTCTATGTTTATGCTATAAGTGCAGTAAGATTATTCAGCAAAAGGACTGCTTAAATATTTTTCAACGCCGTCCATGGCTTCGCTCTCGTCTTTTCCGTTTGCGGTCACGGTAACTTCCTCGCCATTGTCCAGACCAAGTGTCATCATACCCATAATGCTCTTCGCATTTACTTTTTTTCTGCCGCTCTCGACGTAGATTTCACTTTCGTACTGGCTCGCTACCTGTACCAGCATGGCAACTGGTCTCGCCTCCAGGCCGCTTGAAAGACGAATTGTGATTGGTTTCTTAATCATAATACTTCTCCTCCTTGTTTCCTTCGCAAATCTTCTGCAATCTCTTTTAGTTTCCTTAATCTATGATTAACTCCGGATTTACCAACAACCGGCGTTAACATCTTGCCCAGTTCCAGAAGCGATGCTTCCGGGTATTGTAAACGGAGCCTTGCCATCTGCTCCAGCGGTTCCGGCAGAGAAGAAAAGCCTGTGGTTTCTTCGATATACCGGATATCTTCGATCTGGCGGATCGCCGCGCTGACCGTTTTGTTGATGTTGGCAGTTTCACAGTTCACCTTTCGGTTGACACTGCCGCGCATTTCTTTTAAGATCCGCACGTTTTCCAGATTCATAAGTGCGATGTTGGCTTCCATGATGCCAAGCATCTCCACAATCTGTGCGCCTTCTTTCATATAAACCACATGGTGATTTTTCCGGAGAACGATCCGTGCATCAATTCCAAAGCTTTTCAGAAGTTCCTGCACCTGTTCTGCTCTCGGTGCATCGGGGCAGACAATTTCGAGATGGTAAAACCGGTTGGGATCGCTGATGGAACCGGACGCTAAAAATGCGCCCCGCAGAAATGCCCGTTTGCAGCACTGACGCTGTACCACAACAGCCGGAATCGGCATTGCTAACTGCCGGTCTGTCTCGTGTAACTTCACTGCCTGCAGAATCTGACGGGTTTCTTCCCTGTCATTTACGCGGATCAGATACGTATTTTCCTTCTGATTCAGCTTAACTGCAAGCTCTGCCTCTATATTAAATGTTTTTTTCAATAAAGTAAAGTACTTTCTTGCCACATACGCATTCTCTGTCTGAATCCGTATCGTCCCGTCCTTCTCGGAAATCTGTCCGCAGAGTGACAGGATCGCCGCTGTTTCCGCAATCTGGCAGTGGCGTGCCGTCGGAAGATGTCTCGATAATTCCTCTTTTACCTCGCTTGAGAATGACATCCTTCCACCTCTAAATTCCTTTTCGGATGGCGTCTTTTTCCAGATCCCGGTGCTCAATCCGGATTCCATAGTCCTTCGCGTTGGAAAGACGCCGGTACAGCTCGTTGGCAAGGGTTACGGAACGGTGTTTTCCGCCGGTGCAGCCGATGCTGATAATGAGCTGATGCTTGCCCTCGGAAATATAATTCGGAATCAGAAAACGGATCATATCCTCTAATTTTTCCGCAAACACCTGCGCTGTCTCAAATCCCATCACATAATCCCGCACCGGAGCATCGTTGCCGGAGAGCGGGCGCATGCCTTCTACGTAGTAGGGATTCGGCAGGAACCGCACATCGAAAACAAGGTCCGAATCCGCCGGGATTCCGTATTTGAATCCAAATGAGAGCACAGTAATCATCAGATTTTTGAATTTCTGATCCTGCACGAAAATCTTATCGAGCTCCGCTTTCAGCTCTCTTGTGAGAAGCTGGCTCGTATCGAGAATGTAGTCCGCATCTTTTTTCAGGAACTCAAGTGCTTTGCGCTCTTTTCTAATTCCCTCATCCACCCGTCCAAGACCTGCCAGCGGGTGCGTTCTTCTCGTCTCTTTGTATCGTTTGACCAGCACGTCATCGGACGCGTCCAGAAACAGGATCTCATAGCAGATTCCGTTGATGCTCATCCACTCCAGAACATTCTGCAGGTCCGGAAGCGCCTGGCCGCTTCGGATATCGATTCCAACTGCCACTTTCTGGATTTCTCCGGAAGTACCGTCGGCGGTAAGCTGTGCAAATTTTTCAACCAGCGGGATCGGAAGGTTATCGACGCAGAAATATTCCGCGTCCTCCAGCATTTTCAACGCTGTACTTTTTCCCGCACCGGACATGCCGGTCACAATTACAAAACGCATGTTTTTTCTCCTTTGGTGGATAACGAAAATCAGAATTCCCCGAGGAACTGGATTTCCGGCTCAAGCTGTACGCCAAACTGTTCTTTTACTTTTGCCTGGATCTGACGGATCAGTTCCATCACATCCGATGCGGTTGCACCGCCTGCATTGATCAGGAAGCCGCAGTGTTTTTCCGATACTTTTGCACCGCCGACTGCGTAGCCGGAAAGCCCGGCATCCATCACAAGCTTGCCTGCAAAATAGCCTTCCGGCCGCTTGAATGCGCTGCCGGCGCTCGGATACTCGAGCGGCTGTTTCTCTACCCGCTTGTTTTTCAATTCCTGCATGCGGGCAAGAATTTCTTCTTTATCTCCCGGAACAAGCATAAGTTCTGCTCCAAGTACGACGTAGCCTCTGTCTTTGATGACGCTGGCACGGTAGCCGAAGCCGAGCTCTTCTTTTTCCAGTTCCCGGATCTCACCTTCTCTTGTGAGTACAGTGACATTCTGTACAATATCCTTCATCTCTCCGCCGTAGGCTCCCGCGTTCATACGGACGCCGCCGCCTAAAGTTCCAGGGATTCCGGAGGCAAACTCCATACCGGAAAGACCGGCTTCTCTTGCCGCCCGGCTGATGGATACAAGCATGCTTCCGGCTTTCGCCCGGATTCTGTTTCCTTCCACTTCGATTCCCTGAAAGTTTTTGTAAACCGAAAGAATCACACCGTGGTAGCCCTCGTCACTTACAACGAGATTGCTGCCGTTTCCGGTGACGAACCACGGGATCTCTTTTTCTTCGCAGAGAGCCACGATTTTTCTAATTTCTTCTTCTGTATGAGGAGCGACGAAATAATCTGCCGGACCGCCCACACGGAAGGTCGTATGATTTTTCATCGGTTCTGCGGTCTGTACCGCATCTTCCCCTGCAATTGCATAAAGTTCTCTGACAATCTCTTCTTTGATCACGATTTTTACCCTTTGCCGCATCTGCGGCCGAACATTTCATTACGAATTACTACGAATTACAGATTATACTTTTTAGACGCGAAAGCAGCCGACATCCCTCACTTCTTCGTTCGTTCTGCCAGCCGCTGTTTTTCTTCTTCGTCTGCCCGCCTTTTTGCAGGCTCACGGGGTATTCTACCACGAACCCTCAAAAAGTGCAACGAACTTTTTCGTTCCGGCTCTTTTTTCTATCAGATCTTCCGGATTGGTATCATTTCCTACATCAGACAGTCTTTTCCATGGATTCTCGCCGGGGTGACAAGCACCATCTGATTCATGAGATTTTCTTCTGAAAGAACAGCAACGCGCAGATATTCTCTCGTGTGTCCCGTCCAGTAACGGACGCCGTCGATCTCGACTTCTTCTTCCATGAGCACTTCCAGCTCTTTTCCGAGGAAGCCTTCCATATATTCCTGTCTCCGTCTCTCGTCCAGTTCCAGCAGAACGTGGCTGCGCTTCGTCTTCTCCTGCTCCGGAATCTGGCCTGCCATCGCTGCGGCGCGGGTGCCTTCTCTTCTCGAATACTTGAAGATGTGAGTCTCGAAGAAATGAATGTCCTCGACAAAGGCGCGCGACTCTTCAAACTCCTCCTCACTCTCCTGCGGGAAACCGACAATCACATCGGTCGTCAGCGCCGGATTTCCATATACCTTACGCAGCAGATCGCATTTGTGTTTGTATTCTTCTGCGGTATATTTCCGGTTCATCCGCTTCAGTGTTCCATTGCTTCCGCTCTGCAGCGAAAGATGGAAATGCGGGCACACCTTCGGCATTGCGGCGATCGCCTCTGCAAACTCTTCGGTGATGATGCCCGGCTCCAGGGATCCGAGACGGATTCTTCTGATGCCGTCCACTGCATCAACAGCGCGGATCAGGTCGAGCAGCGTCTCTTTTTCGCCCTCCGGGAAATCGAGTCCGTAGGAGGAAAGGTGGATACCGGTCAGCACGACTTCCTGGTATCCGGCCTCCACCAGACGTTTTACTTCTTCTACCACATCACTCTGGCGGCGGCTTCTGACTCTGCCGCGCGCGTACGGGATAATACAATAAGTACAGAACTGATTGCATCCATCCTGTACTTTCAGGAATGCGCGGGTGTGCTCCGCCGTTTTGCTGATCGAGAGTGTCTCGTACTCACGGTTGTGTGTCATATCCACGAGGAAGCTCTTACACTCCGCGTCGGATGGTTTTCCACCATCCTCACGTTCTGCCAGAAAGTTTTCCAGAATATCCACAAGATCTTTCTTCTTATTATTTCCGATGATCAGATCAATCGCCGTATCCTCTTCGAGTTTTTCCCCAGCCGCCTGCACATAACAGCCGCAGGCCACGACAACCGCATCGGGATTCATCTTTTTCGCTTTGTGCAGCATCTGCCGCGATTTCCGGTCCGCAATGTTCGTCACGGTACACGTATTGATAATGTAAACATCCGCTCCCGGTGCAAAAGGCACGATCTCGTACCCTCTGTTTTCGAGGAGCTGCTGGATGGCTTCCAGCTCATATGCGTTCACTTTACACCCAAGATTATGCAAAGCTACCGTTTTTTTCATGCCATACTCCTTTCTTCTTCATCTTTATTATTAAAAATCACGAAGATTCCACTTTATCTTTGTATGTTTTCGCATTGACTTTTTCCCCTCCAGACGGTAAGATAAAGCTGTTAAATGAGGGTAATAAATAATGTTAACCAAATAACAGGGAGGATTACAAACATGAAAACAGTACAGATTTCTCTTAATTCTATCGACAAAGTAAAATCTTTCGTCAACGACATTTCCAAATTCGATTTTGATTTCGATCTGGTATCCGGAAGATACGTAATCGACGCAAAATCCATCATGGGAATCTTCAGCCTCGACCTTTCCAAACCGATCGACCTGAACGTCCATGCTGATGGAGATGCTCTTCAGACCGTACTTGATGTTCTTGCTCCGTACATTGTATAATTACGATAGAACATAAGGGCCGCGCACTCGCCGCGGCTCTTTTTTTGTCTTTGTTTATCATCAGGACCGGATCTTGTTTTTCAGAACCCCCAAAACAAGATCCGGCCTTTTTGTTCTTTAAAGCAAGTTTTCCTTAGCAGACCTCGATCGTCTCTGCGGTAGAAACTGCGCGTTCCATCATCTCGTCGATCACGTCGTCCAGATGGCTCTCGGAGCATTTGATGACATTCAGGTTCGGTTTTGTCACCGGATGCTTTGCAACGAAGATCGTGCAGCAGTCCTCATACGGCAGAACAGATGTCTCGTACGTACCGATTTTTTCGGAAATATCGACGATCTCCTGTTTGTCGAAACCGATCAGCGGACGGAAGACCGGCATGGTGCAGACTTCGTTGGTAACGGCGAGGGAATGCATCGTCTGGCTTGCCACCTGTCCGATACTCTCTCCGGTGATCAGGCCAAGGCATTTGTCCTGACGTGCAAACGCTTCTGCGATCTTCATCATATAACGGCGCATGATGATGGTCAGCTCGTCGTGCGGGCATTTTTCGTAGATTGCAAGCTGGATCTCGGTGAAGTTGACCACATGCAGACGGATCGGGCCGCTGTAGCGTGCAACGAGTTTTGCAAGATCCACAACCTTCTGTTTGGCTCTCTCGCTGGTGTACGGCGGAGCGTGGAAGTAAACGGCATCAATCTTAACACCGCGTTTTGCGATCATGTATCCGGCAACCGGACTGTCGATACCGCCGGAAAGCAGCAGCATGGCCTGTCCGTTTGTGCCGACCGGCATACCGCCAGGGCCTGCGATGCTCTCGCAGTACAGATAAATCTTCTGACGCAGCTCGACGTTCAGATAGATATCCGGCTCGTGAACGTCTACTTTGAGGTTCGGGCAGACATCGAGGATGCGGCCGCCCAGCTCGCAGTTGACTTCCATTGTGTGCATCGGATAGTTTTTGTTCGCACGGCGTGCGCATACCTTAAAGGTTTTCTCCTCGGTCGGGTACAGCTCTTTCACGTAGGAAACCACTGCCTCTGCCAGATCTTCAAAGCCGGTGTCCTCTAAAATGACAACCGGGCAGATCTCGGCGATACCGAAAACTCTTGTCAGCGCATCGACAGCGCCCTCGTAATCAAAGTCTCCTTCGGTGTTGACATAGATTCGTCCCATCTCACGGGTGACCTGGAAATTTCCGTCTACCGGGGCAAGCGCGTGCTCCATCTGTACGCAGAGCGCTTTCTCGAACAGATGACGGTTCTTTCCTTTAATGCCGATCTCGGCATATTTTACCAGAAATGCTTTGTACATCATCGTTTTTTATTCTCCTTTTTTCTCAGCCAGATCACGGAAGAACAGAGGATATTCCTCAGAAAATTTCTTCAGGATCAGGTCAGATACCTGACGCATCTGCGGATGTGCGGCGTTGGCGCTTCGAAGCCGGATAAAGTGGCGCCACTCTCTTAAGTTCATGGTCATGACGATCTCGGTTTTCAGGGAGTTCGGAAGAATGCTTCTTGCCTCCTCCGGCTTTGCTCCGAGTTCGAGCATCTGGAAGTAATACTGCTCTGCAGCTTCCATTGCTTTCTGCCATACCTCGTATTTTTTACGGTCGTTCTCGTCGTCCAGATCATAGGAAAATCCGGTTGCCAGATCGATACAGGTGATCTGGTTTCCAAATTTATCTTTCGAATAGTTGCAGTAGCGGGTGCTCTCCTGGCTGTAGCTTGCGATACGGTGGCGGACGATCTCATGGGTCACGCCGCGGTCGCACGTTACTTTTACGGTGATGGAGCCGTGCTCAATGACGGATTCATGACCGCGTTTGATGATGCCTGCGATGAATTTCTCTGCAGTGCCTTCTCCAATGCGCTCCTCGCTCTTGTAGCAGACTCTTCCGATTTTCTCGATCCGGCGCAGCATATCCTCGTAGGATTCGGTGCTCAGGATTTCAATTTCCGGCTGTATTGTAATCATAATTTTCCTCTTTCTATTATTTCCTGGTAAATCTGCGCAGCATCGGCAGTACCTCGCGCAGCGTATCCAGGGTGTAATCAATCTGTTCCAGTGTCGTAAATTCGCTGAAGCTGAACCGCACGGCAGACTCCATCTCGGCTTTCGATGCGCCGATGGCAGTCAGCGTCGGGCTTCCGGCTCTCTTGTGTGATGAGCAGGCGCTTCCGGCGGAAACGTAGATCTGGCGGTCCTCCATCGTGTGCAGCAGCACTTCACTGCGCACATTTAAGAATGATGCATTGACAATCTGCGGCGCACCCTCTTCTTCCGGCATGCCATGGATGACCACATCGTCCAGCTCCCGTAAGCCTTCGATCAGATGGTGTTTGCAGGCACGCATCTGCGCGGTCTGCTCGTCAAAATGCTTGTAAACGATCTCAGCGGATTTCGCAAGGCCTGCGATGCCCGGCACATTGTCGGTTCCGGAACGCATGCCGTTCTGCTGGCCGCCGCCTAAGATCAGCGGACGGATTTTTACTTTCTCATCAATATATAAAAAGCCGCTTCCCTTCGGTCCGTGGATCTTGTGGCCGCTCACGGAGAGCATGTCGATGCCCATCCGTTTCGGATAAATCCGGTATTTGCCGAACGCCTGGATCGCATCGACATGAAAATACGTTTTCGGATTTTTCGCCTTGATTCTGCGTCCGATCTCCCCGATTGGCTCAACAGCACCGATCTCATTGTTGACATACATAATCGAAACGAGAATCGTCTCCGGCGTGATCGCTTCTTCGAGTTCGTTCACATCCACAAGGCCTTCTTTATTTACCGGCAGGCGCGTAATACGGAATCCCTGCTCCTCCAGAAATGCCAGCGGTGCCGACACGGCCGGGTGCTCGATCGCGCTTGTGATGATGTGGTTTCCCGTTCTCTTATTTGCCATTGCTGTTCCGACGAGCGCCCAGTTGTCGGACTCTGTGCCACCGGAGGTAAAGAAAATTTCTTTTTCTTTGACTTTCAGAATCTTTGCCAGCGTTTCCTGGGCGGTTCTGATATATTGTTCTGCTTCTACCCCTTTTTGATGCATCGCAGACGGATTTCCATAATGATTTACCATCAGATCACAGACGAGATCTGCGGTTTCCTGATAAACACAGGTGGTTGCGGAATTGTCCAGATATGCTTCCATTATCTTGTTCGTTCCCTTCCTTCTAAAAGATACACCAGAATGGAAAGCACGGTCATTCCGGCCGTTTCCGTGCGCAGAATGCGCTTTCCGAGCGTAATCGGCTCTACCTTTTCCTTCATGGCCATTTCCACTTCCGCTTCGTCGATGCCGCCCTCCGGTCCGATCAGGATCGCAATAGATTCACCCGGTTCAATGGATTCCAGAATTCTTCTCGTTCCTTCCATCCCCTCTGCGTTCTCATACGGCATCAGGCGAACGTCTGATTCTGCCATCATTGCAAGCGCCTGCTGAAATGTAACAGGCATGTGTACCGTCGGAATCTGCATCCGTTTGGACTGCTTTGCCGCACCAAGCGCGATCGTCTGCCAACGCTCTGCTTTCTTTTCCGCCTTTTTCCGGTCCAGCTTCACAACGCAGCGTTTCATCTCCACCGGAACAATTTCCGTCGCACCAAGTTCCACTGCTTTTTGGATGATCAGTTCCATTTTGTCACCTTTTGGCAGACCCTGAAACAGTACAATTCCGGACGGGAGTTCTCTGTCTGCTGCTGTGACTTCTTCTACTGCGGCAAGAACCTCCCCTTCCGGGAAATCCGAAACGGCACAATGATATTCCTTTTCGCCTCCGGTACTGACCAGTATTTTTTCGCCCGGCCGCATGCGGAGCACATTTTTGATGTGATTAACGTCACTGCCCGTGATGTGGACAGTGCCGTCATAAATCTGACTTTCTTCTACAAAAAAACGGTACATGAATCTGTTCTCTTTCTCTTCTGGTGTTTCGCTTTTCTTAATTTACATCGGTTTTCTTGCTGTAACAGAAACCCATTCGCCCTGATGTGTAACTTCAACCACTTCAAGTCCCGCTGCAACGACTGCCTCTTTGACAACTTCCTCTTTCACATCGAGAATGCCGGATGTGATATAAACAGCGCCCGGCTTCATCTGGTGTACGATTACCGGCGTCAGCGGAACGAGAACATCTGCAAGAATATTGGCGGTAACGATATCGTATTTTTCGTATCCGACTCTGTCCTGTACTTCTTTGTCATCAATGATATTTCCGATCATCATATCAAAAGCTTCTACCGGAATTCCATTGACTTCTTTGTTTTCCTCAACCGCAGGAACCGCACACGGATCGAGGTCTGTTCCGACCGCATGACGCGCACCAAGCTTCAGTGCAATAATCGAAAGAATACCGCTTCCGGTTCCGACATCAAGCAGCTCGGTATCCTTTGTCACATATTTCTTTAACTGACGGATGCAAAGCTGTGTTGTCTCATGCATACCCGTTCCAAAGGCTGTGCCCGGATCGATATGGATGATCATTTTATCCCGGTCTTCCGGCTTTACTTCCTCCCAGGACGGGATGATCAGAATGTCGTCCACATAGAACTGTTTGAAATACTGTTTCCAGTTGTTGATCCAGTCCTTGTCCTCTGTCTCAGACTCTGTGATGGTGCACTCTCCAAGGTCCAGGAACTCCTGCATTTCTGCAAGTGCCGCGCGGACATCTGCAAGAACCTTCTCCTTGTCCTCATCCACATCGAGGTAAAAATTCAGATAGGCAATGCCGTCGTCATCCGGAATATCCGGCATGATATCCACGAACATCTGCTGTTTGTCGCTCTCGGTCAAAGGCTGTTTGTCCTGAATTTCCACGCCTTCGATTCCCACATCGGCCAGAGTGGAGATCACAATGTCTTCCACTTCCGATCTTGTTTTTAATGTAAATTTATTCCATTTCATTGTTTAAACTCCTTTTTGCGCTTCTCTTTTCCATACGTGCAAAGAAAACCACGTTTATCATACACGATATCGTTCCTGTTGTAAATGTTATTTTCGGCTTTTACGGCCCGTCTCAATCCGAAATCTTTGTCAGAAAGCCATCTTTTTTCGCCTTCTGATAACGCCATACCAGCCCGAGTGTGGATAAAATGCGAACCCCAAGATCTATCAGATTGAACCGGTACAGTGCCGTAAGATCTGCCCCAAGTGCCGTATACAGACGGACACCGAGCAGCGGCAGAACACTGTTGGTCAGCGTCGTCATCATCGTAAAGAGGCTGATCAAAAGCGAACGGTTCTTTTCCGGTGCGGCATTTAAAAGAATCTGTACCGTGCAGAGTGCAACGGCACACTGTGGAGCGTTCAGAACCGTCATCAGAACAATAAAAGTAACCCCGCGGTACGCCAGCGGTAAATGTGGAACCAGAATCATAAT
>ERZ825670.2561-NODE-2561-length-16960-cov-3.365277_pt1 | contig 16960 bp, 19 predicted proteins | sample MGYA00519929_ERZ825670 | MGnify/ENA primary metagenome ERZ825670 (study PRJEB31778, sample SAMEA3449207) | human gut metagenome | biome: human gut; feature: human-associated habitat; material: faeces | place: United Kingdom | collected 2010/2012 ...
TGTATTCAGCGTAGATTACGCTGCGGCAGCGCAGGGCAGCTCCGTCCGGCAGAAGCACGGAACGGGACTGCTCGATCTGAGCGGCGTCCAGCTTGTGCAGCAGCCGTGTCACCTTTTCTGCGGTAATGGGCTTTTGCAGGTAGTCCCTGGCATTGACTGCATAGGTTTCTGCAGCGAATTCGTTGGAGGAGGTGCAGAATGCAATCTGGACAGACTGGTCAGTTTGCCGGATCTGCTCTGCCACAGCGATGCCGTTACGCCGTTCCATATAGATATCCAGTACGATCAGATCATAGGCTCCGGCAGTCCATGCATGGAGAAATGCTTCGCCGCTTGGATAGGTGTCGATCCGGTGGATGGCGTCAAACATCTGGGTCAACTGCGCCTCAAATAGGCTGGAAAGCAGCCGCAGGGCTTCTGCATCATCGTCCACCAAAGCTATATTCACATTCAGCACCTCCCGTCAGTCTACTGCGATTCTGTTGTTATCATAGCATAGTTTCTTCTTTTTTGCAACCGTTTCCGCCGGAGGATGCCCGGCGTACATTGCTCAGAAATGCTTTTTGGGCATTTCTATATATGCAAAACAGGTATTTTACATTTGCCCGTTGGTGGGGTATAATACAGGTATCGGGAGGGGATCATGAAATGTCGATGACAGAATTGGAGGGGCTGGAGGAATGCCTGGCGGATTTCGGATGCAGCAACCGGGAAAAAGCAGAGATTCTGCGATGTCATGCCCGCCGGGATATTCCGGGCATGATCCGGCTGCTTCGCAGGCATCGTCAGACCCTGCTGGACAGGATCCACAAGGAAGAAGCACAAATCAGCTGCCTGGATTATCTGGTGTTTCAACTGGAAAAAGAGATCGAAACAAAGTTGCGAAAGGATGATTGAAATGTTAGGAAATTTTGTTTATGCCAATCCCACAAAGCTATATTTCGGGGCGGATGCTCTGAACAGTCTGAATATGGAGCTTTCCAAGTATGGTAAAAACGTTGTGCTGGTGTACGGGGGCGGTTCGATTAAAAAGAACGGGCTGTATGATGCGGTCACTGAAATTTTGAAGGACAACGGAAAGAATGTGTCGGAGATTGCCGGCGTGATGCCCAATCCCACCATTGAAAAACTGTACGAGGGCATGGAGATTGCCAGAAATGCAAAGGTGGATCTGATCCTTGCGGTGGGAGGCGGCTCTGTGTGTGACTATGCGAAAGCCCTGTCCGTATCTGTCAATTGTCCGGAGGATCCCTGGGAGAAATACTATATCAAGTTTGATGAGCCGACCTGTGAAACCATTCCGGTGGGCTGCGTGCTGACTATGGCTGGCACCGGCTCGGAGATGAACGCCGGTGCGGTTATCACCAATCACAAGGCAAAGCTGAAAATTGGTCATGTGTTTGCGGACGAGAAGATCATGCCCCGGTTTTCAATCCTCAACCCCAACTACACCATGACCCTGCCGAAGTATCAGATGTGTGCAGGTATCTACGACATTTTCAATCACATTTGCGAGCAGTATTTTTCCGGCACGGATGACAACACCAGTGATTATATCAGTGAGGGACTGATGCAGTCCCTGATCCATTCCAGCCGGATCGCCAATGCGAACCCTCAGGATTATGAGGCACGGTCCAATATTATGTGGACGGCAACCTGGGCGCTGAATACGCTTGTGGCAAAGGGGAAGTCCACGGACTGGATGGTGCATATGCTGGGTCAGGCGGTAGGCGCAGTGACGGATGCTACCCACGGCATGACCCTTGCGGCAGTTTCCTTGGCGTACTACCATTATATCCTGGAGGCAGGACTGCCCAAGTTCGTGCGCTTTGCAGAAAATGTATGGCATGTGGATCCGGCAGGAAAGACGGACAAGGAAATTGCCCTTGCAGGTCTGGCGGCAATGGAAAGCTGGATGCAGGAGCTGGGACTTGCGATGCATCTGAGAGAGCTGGGTGCGACCGATGACATGATCGAGGATATGGTAAACGCCACATTGATCCTGGATGGAGGCTACCGGATTCTCACCAAGGAGGATATCAGAAAGATTCTACAGACATCCATGTGAGGTGAAGACTTATGACAAAAAAACTATGCAGCGCTTGCCTGATGCTTTTGATGGTGTTTTCCTTTGCATCCTGCCAGAGCGGGAATGGGGAAGGTACCGCCTCTACAGCACAGCCCACACAGGCCGCACAGACAGAGGCGGCTTCTACAGAGACGGAACCGGAGTCTGAAACGACCCGGAGTACGGAAAAAACGGCGGTGGTGTATTTCTCTGCAACCGGCAATACGGGAAAGGCTGCGCAGCTTCTGGCGGAGGAAACCGGGGGAGATCTGTTTGAGATCCAGCCCAAGGATCCCTATACGGAGGCGGATCTGGACTATAACCAGGATGACTGCCGGGCAAACCGGGAGCAGCAGGATACGGCGGCAAGACCGGAGATTGGCAACGATTTGTCGGCGGTGGAATCCTATGACGTGCTGTATCTGGGGTATCCCATCTGGTGGGGTACCCATCCCCGTATCATTGAAACCTTCCTGGACAGCTATGATCTGTCCGGCGCACAGGTGTACACCTTCTGTACCTCCGGCGGCAGCACCATCGAGAAAAGTGTGGGCGAATTGCAGAGCATGTATGCCAAGCTGCACATTGTGGAGGGAAAACGGCTGAACGGTGCTTCCGGGGAAGATATCCGGACGTAGCTGGATGAACGCGTCATTCCATCTCGGTAATATAAAAGCGGCGTTCTGAATGAACGCCGCTTTTGCATATTCCAATCAAAGAGTCGTGACAGAAAGGCTTGTTTCCGGCTCCGGGGAAAAGCCATTGTCTGCATACAGCTCATAGGTGCAGCCGGGGTAGCCCAGCAACTGCAAAGCAGAATGATCGATGCAGTCAGTGTTCCGGGCAGGTCTTCCGAAGGGAATCGCCTTTTGCTGACGGATAAAGAATACCAATTCCTCCAGGGCAACGTCCACGTAATGATGCCCCTTCGGCAGGATTTCCGTATGGATCTGATCCCAGGTCTGCATTCTCACCAGCATCATCTCCTCCGGCAGGTATACATACCGCCCCCTTGCATTCTGCTTGTATACGGGGGCGATCATCAGTTCATCGCCGATCAGCAGTTGATCCTCCGTCTCCTTTGCCATGTGATCCGCCGGGAAGTCGAACGCCAGCGGCTTGAACATCATATCGTCCCTTAGGGCGGCTTTCAGAAATTCACTGTACAGATAGGGGATCAGGCAGTAGCGGATCTTGACCATTTCCCCCGCAGCATGCAGGGTATCAAATCGGTATAGCTCCTGCATGCGGGTACCGTTGGCAGAGTGATTCCGGAACAGGGGAGTAAACAGGGCATATTGTAGCCAACGGAGCATCAGATCTTCCGTTGTATCGCTGCCAAAGCCACCTGTGTCCGATCCGGTAAACAGGAATCCAGCCATATTGAGTCCGGGTAGCTGCTGCATGGACTGGAGAATGTGGGACCACCAGGACTTGTTATCCCCCTGCCAGATGCCCCCGTATCGGTGTGCGCCGATGTAGGAGGAACGGGAGAAGAACAGGGTTCGCTTGTCCGGGCAGATCTCCCGGAGTGCCTCATATGCGGAGCGGGTCATATTCATGCCATAGAGATTGTGCACATCGCTGTGCTTGACCATCTTTCCCGCTACGTTGTGATAGAATTTGTCGTAGTCTCCCTTGTTGCCGTTGAGCCCTGCTACCATGCCGGTAAAGGCGAAGTATTCGTCAATTCCCATATTGCCGGCAGTCAGCCTCTGAATCTCGCTGCAGGTTTCCGCAAGCCGATCCTCCGTGTAGAAAATTGCCGGTTCGTTCATATCGTTCCAGAAGCCCTCAATGCCCAGGTCAGTCAGGACTGCATACTTTTTTCCGAACCAGTCCCGTGCTTCCGGCTGCAAAAAATCCGGGAAATGCACACGCCCGGGCCATACCGCCCCGACGAAATCCTTACCCTCTGCGTTCTTGCAGAAGTAATTGTGAGCCACTCCTTCCTGGTATACATCGTAGCCTGTTTCGATCTTCACACCTGCGTCAATGATGGGTACCAGCCGGATGCCCTGTGTCCGCATATCCTGTACCAGCTTTCCCAGATCCGGGAAACGCTTCGGATCTACAGTGAAATCCTTATACCGCTCCATGTAGTCAATGTCCAGGTAAATGCTGTCAAGTGGAATGCCGGCAGCCTGATATTGCTGCGTCACCTGCCGCACGTCCTGCTCATTTTGATAACCCCAGCGGCTCTGACCGTAGCCAAATGCCCAGAAGGGCGGAATGTAGCTTCTGCCGATGAGCTGTCGGAACTGCTTGACAATGTGTTTTTCGTCCTGACCGGTGATGATGTAAACTGTCAGGTCATTTTTTTCTGCCCGGATCTGCATCCGATTGCCGTGGGTATAGCCGATGTCGAATTCCATTCTGCCCGGATTGTCGAAGAATGCGCCGAAGGTCTGCCTGCCGCTGATGAGAATGAAATTGTGCGCACCGTACAGAGAACGGGTGTCCTCCTGGTGGTTGGGATTGTCGGAATTCCAGCTTACATACTGCCAGCCCCGCTTGTTGATACCCCGGATCTGCTCACCCAGACCATACACAATGTCCTCGTTCTGCAGAGGATAGGTGAAGGTGCCCTTGCTGTCGGTTTCAAAAAAGGGCAGTTGTTCAGTGGATGGGGGAATGTCCGTTACCACTGCGTTGGTGGGAAAGGGTGTTCCGTATAAATACTTCCGGATCATATAATTGCTCCTCTCAAGGGTTGCGGATTTGCTTTCTGTATGATATAATACGATAAAAGATCGGAAAAAGCTATTGATATTCTACCGTATTCTGATACGATCCTATTTTGAGGTGATTGCATGCAGCATCCGGATACCAGGGAAAACCGGATTCATTCTTCCAGCGCCAAGCCCTTCAGCTATTATGAATGTGTGATCCCGGATTACTTCAACTGTGTGCCCATGCATTGGCACCGGGAGTTTGAACTGAATTATATCCGGGAGGGGGCGGCAGAGTTTATTTGCGGGGAGGAGAAATTTACTTCTGCCAAGGGAGATATCATTCTGACACAGCCCAATGTGCTGCATTCGATTTATCCTTGCCCCGGCACCCGGCAGGTATACGATACCCTGGTGTTCAGCCCGGCATTGTTGGGCGGATCGGATGCAGACCGGTACAACAGCGCTTGCATCCAGCCTCTGGTGACCGGCAGTATGCGGATACCCACCCGGATTACATCGACCCACCCTTATTATAACGCTCTGCAAAGCATGACCGAGCAGATCTTTTCCTGTGCCAGAGGGGATACGCCCCAGTTGGATATGCTGCTGCGCAGTGAGATGCTTCGTTTGTTCTGGCTGTTGGAAACGGAGGCGGAGAGTCCGCCCCATGTGGGTGCTTCCGGTGAGAATATTCGCCCGGCTCTGGAATACATAGCAGCACATTTCAGAGAACCGATCACCATTGCGCAGCTTGCTGCATCGGTGCATTTGAGTGAAAGCTATTTTATGAACCAATTCCGCAGACATGTGGGGCTGAGTGCGGTGGAGTATATGACGCATTTTCGGATTGATGTGGCATGCAAGGCATTGAAGCAGACCAAATGTAGTGTTCTGGAAATCGCCCTGGACTGTGGGTTTCGGAATCTCTCTAATTTTAACCGGCATTTTCGGAGCATTGTGGGCTGTTCTCCGACAGAATACAGAAAAAAGAATGGGTGCGCAGCATCCATGTAAAAATTACTGTATGTAATTTGTGATGAAGCTATTGCATTTTTACAAATGGTATGGTATAATTAGATCACAATCCAATCAAGAAGAAAGCGGTGTTGAAAATAGCAAGAAGGTATGATAAAGAGAACGCCAAAAGAAGGATTCTTTCTGTATGCGTTCGTCTGTTTATTGAAAAGGGGTACAGCCGAACCACCAATGCAGAGATCCTCCGACTGGCTGATGTAACCAACGGTACATTCTACAATATTTTTCACTCCAAGGACGGCATACTGCTGGAGCTGACAGAATTTATGTTCTCAAACCAGTTTGGTATTGCCAATCAGCTGGCAGGGGAGCATGCAGACCCTATTTTGCTGTATGCCCTGGAAACCTCTATCCAGATCACTCTGACAGAGTTGAATGAAAACCTCCGGGAGATCTACACGGAAGCCTATACAGATCCCCAGGTGGCTGAGTTTATTCACCGGAAAACAGCGGTGGAACTGTATCGGATCTTCGGGAGCTATCTGCCCCAGTGCAGGGAAGCGGATTTCTTTCTTGTAGTAATCACTTTCGGTGCTTTCTCCGTCATCGAGTTGGCGACGACCAGGATCATGCGGGCATACATGACCAAGCAGTGCGACTGCTATTTTACGCTAAAACGCAAATTAAAGCGATTCCTGACCATGAGTCTGGGTGCTTACAATGTGCCGAAGGAAAAGCAGGAAGAAGTGATCTCACAGGTCTTGCAGATGGATATTACTGCAACGGCAAATGCAGTAATGCAGCGCCTGTTCGCCGCACTGGAAATGAAATATGACTTTGTATTGGCTGAGCAACAGTAGGCGGAGTGTGGAATACTGATGCCAATGGCAGACTGGTCTTGCTGAGGCTTTTGTTGTATTCCAGCGGCGTTGTGCCATCGGTATCATCACTTTCAAGATGTGGAAGCGATGACGATCAGAGTCCCTACGCCGATTTGTGGTTTGGCATTACGGTACTGTTCCCAATACGGCGTCCATTTTGTTTTTGACTATAACAAGAAAACCCCTTAAGAGGCTTTTCACGCTCTTAAGGGGTTATTTCAATCGTATTACCTGTTTAACAGGTGGATTGGATTAGCATCGCATAATTCGTAGACCGGATGCATAATTTATTCGATGGAAGGCTCCAGAACGGCGTAGTTTCCGTCATCACGGCGGTAAACCACATTCACTGCGCCGGTTGCACCATTGCAGAACATGAAGAACGCATGCCCCAGCATGTTCATCTGCAGGATGGCTTCGTCCACGCTCATAGGACGCATCTTAAAGGTCTTGTGTTTGATGATCTCGTAGGAAGCCTGCTCTTCTACCGCATCCATGGGCAGATCCCGGAATGCGCCTTCCTTGATGCGCTTGCCCAGCTTGCTCTTATTTTTGCAGATCTGGCGAATAATCTTGTCAATCGCCGCATCCAGTGCATCGTTTTTATCCAATGCAGTCTGCTCTGCGCGATAGATCATGCTGCCTGCCTTTACAGTCAACTCCAGTACGATCAGATTCTTCTGCTCGGACAGGGTGATCTTTGCGTCTGCGTCGCCTTCAAAAAAGCGATCCAGTTTAGCGGAGAGCTTCCCTTCTGCATATGTGGAAAAGCTCTGGGCGATCTGCATTTTCTTTGCTGTTACGATAAGTTTCAATTGTCATTCCTCCTCTGGAATGCCGCTGTACGGAACAGCCAGCCTTCCTTGTGATGTATATAGTATAGCATATAGTGATAAAAAAATCAAGCCGTTAAGCGAATTTTCTTGCAGTTTTCACAAAAGAGACGATCAGTTCAGAACCGGCATGCGGCTGATCACCTGAATGCCTCCTGTGGTCATCTGTGCCACCAGCATATCGCACTGCGCCTCCGTCAACTCTGTAGGCGTGAGAAATGCGATGTTTTCCCCGTCCTTCAGCCGGGCAAGGGACAGCTGTGCATCCACGGCGATTTTCTGGGAGGCGTAAAAGTCGTACAGCTTCCGGAACATCTGCTGGGGATCGCACTTGCTCACCTTCAGATACATTCTGGAAGTGCGTTCTGCGATGGGAGCCAGGAAGCGGTTGTCATCGGAGGGTTCCCAGGCCTGTGAGAATACGGTGCGTGCATGCTTGACGGCATCGATCACATCGCCCAGTACTGCACTGGCTGTGGGGAATTTGCCTGCGCCTCTGCCGTAGAACATGGTTTTGTCAATGGCGTCCCCGTATACCATGATTGCGTTGAACACGTCATCCACACGGGAGATCAGATTGTCATAGGACACGAACATGGGCATAACCGCCGGCAGGATCCTGCCATCTGCCTGCCGCTGTACGCTGGCGATCAGCTTGACAGCGCCACCCAGATGCCCGGCAAGCTCCACATCCTCCAGTGCAATGTCGGCAATGCCCTTGGTGTAAACATCCTTCGGGTAAACGTGCTTGCCGAACACCAGGGAGGAGATGATGCAGATCTTTCTGCATGCGTCCAGACCTTCCACATCTGCGGTGGGATCCTTTTCTGCATAGCCCAGCTTCTGTGCCAGAGCCAGCGCATCGGCAAACTGCATCTTGTCCCGGATCATTTTGGTGAGAATGAAGTTGGTAGTACCGTTGAGGATGCCGGCAACACCGCTGATATCATTGGCGGCCAGGCACTTATGCAGGGGACGAATGATAGGGATGGCGCCGCCTACGCTTGCTTCAAAGAAGAAATTGCAGTTTTTTTCCGCAGCCAGTGCCAGCAGCTCTGCACCCTTCTGGGCAACCAACTCCTTATTGGAGGTGGAAACACTCTTACCCCGTTCCAGGCATGCCTTGACATAGGTGAAAGCAGGCTCTACGCCTCCCATGCACTCTGCAATCGCAGTGACCTCCGGATCCTCCAGGATCGGGTCAATGCTTGCCACGATCTTGTCCTTATAGGGGCTTGCAGGAAACTGGCGGATATCCAGAATGTACTTGACATCCATCTCCTGTCCTGCTTTTTCTTCAATGTGGGCTTTGTTTTTGTAAAACAGTTCCACTACGCCGGAACCGACCACGCCGAATCCCAATACTGCAAACTTTGCCATAGCTTTTATGTGACTGCCCGTTCGGGCAATCTCTCCTTCCATATCATTGAATTGCTCTTTATTCTCCGGACAAGAGCTTGACATCCACCACGCCCTTGAGCTGTGCAATGCGGGTACGGAGCTGCAATGCACCCTCGTTGCCGCCGCTGAGCCGCAGGGAAATGGTAACTGCTGCAACCCCGTCCATGGGGATGTTCTGGTTGACCGTCAGGATGTTTGCTTCACAGGCGTGCAGAGTCACCAGCACACTGGAGAGAATGCCCGGCTCGTCCCGCAGAAGCGCTGACAGAGTCAAAATCCGTTTGGTCATCTTGTCATCGTAGGAGAATACACTGTCCCGGTACTTGTAGTAGGCGCTGCGGGAGATGCCGATGCGCTTGCATGCAGAGGCAGAGCTTTTTTCCTCCCGGCTTGCCAGCAGCTTCTTGACAGCAAGTACTTTCAGAATGACCTCCGGCAAAACGGAGGAATCCACTACGATCAGCCGTCTTTGTTCGTTCATCCTACTCTCCTTTTGCGTCTGATACATTCCGCGACAGAAAAACACATGTCACTCTATAGAAAACTATATCATATTTTCAAGTGGTTTGTCAATAGGAAACCAACGGCTTTTGCCGGATTCTGTGCATATAAATGTGATATAGCCCAATGCATTTGTCAGAATTGACACATGAGAAAAGAATATGGGGAAAGAATTCTGTCAAAGAAACAAAATCCAGAATGCATCTTGACATTCCGGCACAGTTGCTGTATAATGGCAACAGAAGATTTGAAACAATGGCGTTTCGATTCTGACCGTTATGCAGGATCCAGTATCGGTCAGTGTCGGAGCGCTGTTTTTATTTTAAGGAGGAATTCATATGTCAGAGCAAGCAAAGCATCCGTCCGTTTCCGAGTATTTTGGCTGTAACGTATTCAATGATACGGTGATGCGGGAAAGACTGCCGAAGGATATCTACAAATCCGTGATGAAAACCAAGCAGTTCGGCATTGCACTGGAAAGCGATGTAGCAGATGTGGTGGCAAATGCCATGAAGGACTGGGCAGTGGAAAAGGGTGCAACCCACTACACCCACTGGTTCCAGCCTATGACAGGTATCACCGCTGAAAAGCATGACGCTTTCATCACCCCCGCCGGCGACGGCAAGGTGATTCTGGACTTCTCCGGCAAGGAGCTCATCAAGGGCGAGCCGGACGCTTCTTCCTTCCCCTCCGGCGGTCTGCGTGCCACATTTGAGGCAAGAGGCTACACCGCTTGGGATCCTACCTCCAATGCATTTATCAAGGACAATACCCTGTGCATCCCCACAGCGTTCTGTTCCTACACCGGTCAGATTCTGGACAAGAAGACGCCGCTGCTGCGTTCTATGGAAGTAGTCAACGAACAGGCTTTGCGTATCCTGCGCCTGTTCGGCAACACCACTGCTACCCGGGTTTCTACCACGGTTGGCCCGGAGCAGGAATACTTCCTGGTAGACAAGAAGACCTACGATCAGCGTGAGGATCTGATCCTCACCGGCAGAACCCTGTTCGGCGCAATGTCTCCGAAGGGTCAGGAGATGGAGGATCACTACTTCGGCAACATCAAGCAGAGAGTATCCGACTTTATGAAGGATCTGGACTGTGAGCTGTGGAAGCTGGGCATCTACGCCAAGACCAAGCACAACGAGGTTGCTCCGGCACAGCACGAGCTGGCTCCGATCTATGCACCGGTCAATATCGCACAGGATCACAACCAGATCATGATGCGTATTTTGAAGAAGGTTGCAAGTCGTCATGGTATGCGCTGCCTGCTTCACGAGAAGCCGTTTGCAGGGGTAAACGGTTCCGGTAAGCACAACAACTGGTCACTCACTTCTGACGATGGAGTTAATCTGCTTGATCCAGGCAAGAATCCACATGAGAATAAAATGTTCCTTCTTGTACTTGCATGTATCTTAAAGGCGGTTGATGAGCATGCAGATCTGCTTCGTGTATCTGCAGCCGATGTCGGAAACGATCAGAGACTGGGTGGCAATGAAGCACCACCAGCGGTCATCTCCGTATTCCTTGGCGACCAGCTCGAGGATGTGCTTGACCAGATTCTGAAGAATGGAGAGGCAACCCATAGTATCAAGGGTGAGAAGTTTGCAACGGGTGTTACAACGCTTCCAGATTTCCGCAAGGACGCAACTGACCGTAACCGTACATCACCGTTTGCATTTACAGGAAATAAGTTCGAGTTCCGTATGCTTGGTTCCCAGGATTCTCTGTCAAACTGCAACGTCGTTTTAAACACGATCGCAGCGGAGGCATTTGAAGAGGCCTGCGACAGACTGGAGAAGGCAGAGGATTTCGACAAAGAGTTAAACGCGCTGATTGTAGAATATACAGAAAAGCATAAGCGTATCATCTTCAGCGGAAATGGATATTCCAAGGAGTGGCAGGAGGAAGCAAAGCGCAGAGGACTTCCAAACCTTCCGACAATGGTCGATGCAATCCCGGCGCTTACGACGGATGCAGCCATTGATATGTTTGAGCATTTCAAGGTATTTACAAAGGCAGAGCTTGAGGCAAGAGCGGAGATCCAGTATGAGATTTATGCGAAGGCAATCAACATTGAGGCAAGAACGATGATCGATATGGCAACGAAGCAGATCATTCCAGCGGTTGTCAAATACACAACCGTACTTGCAGAATCTGTCAACCAGGTACGTGCAGCTGGCAAGACTTACAATGTAAGCGTACAGGAGAAGCTTCTGGAGAAGACATCAGCCCTGCTTGCAGAAAGCTACGAGGCACTTAATCATCTGGCAGAGGTAACAGCTGAGATCGAGAAGAAGGAAGAAGGTCCGGAACGTGCAAGATATTGTCTGGATGTGATCATGCCAGCCATGACAGAACTTCGTACTCCAGTCGACGCATTGGAGATGATCGTCGATAAGGAGATGTGGCCAATGCCTTCTTATGGAGATTTGATGTTTATACTGTAATGCAACATGTAAGATAAGAACCTGAATGCGGTCGGAGAGTCGGACACGAACCAGTATTCCATGTGGAAGGATTATTTGTCAACCACGGAAGTTCGGGAAATTCTTACATAAAAAAATAAATCGGTGCTCTCGCATGCGGAGATGGATGGGAAAACCTATGCGTATGCGGTTGTGGCGCGGAAAGATCAGCCGGGATTGGTGCTTTGTTATGAGGATGTCACCGGCTATAAGGAAGTAGATAACGAATTATCGTTAGATACGTTATTATCAGGAAATAACTTTACGATGGAGGCGACCATCATTATCACTGATGGCGCTTCTATCATAAATAGCAATGATGAAACAAAGAAAAATAAATCCATTTCAGGAACAGTCGTAGAGACAGCGGAAAAACAGGGCTGGGACGGATAATACGATGCAGAAGATAAAGTCGGACGGACAGACATGGTATGTCATGCGTCGGAGCTACAAGGACAATCATTTGTATGTATTTTATACGTCGGGCGAAATGTTTACATATCGTACAACGACAATGGCGTACGCGGTTTTGTTGTATTTGCTGTTTGTATCATTTTTTCATATGATTCATTATCGATATGCACGAAAAAACACCGAATACATAGAAAAATAATATCAGATCATACAGGCAATCAGCACGATTTATTCAACGGATATCATTCTGTTCCCACAGACAAATACATGGGAGGGATTGAAGATTCCAGAGAATGTTGGAGTTCATCTGCATGGCGGAGAGACGATGGGAGAGCTTGTTGAGACGCAGGCAGCCGCAGCCGGTGTGACTTTCCATCGCGAAAGAGCTGGTGGAACGATTTCTTTTACAAGTGAAGAGGGCGTGGGGACGACCTTTACAATCGAGTTTCGATTTTTACTTGCGCCAGAGACAGAAAAAGGGGATAATAGTAAAGATAATACAATGCAGGATTTTCAGGGAACGCAGCAGATCCGTGCGATGCATCGACCAGATGCAGCGACGATTCCGATCATAGCGATGACAGCAAATGCATTTGCGGACGATATCCAGCAGAGCAAAGAAGCGGGGATGAGTGAACATTTGTCAAAGCCACTCGATGAGCAGAAGATGTTCGCGATGATAAGAAAATATTGTAGGGAGAAAAAAGAGGGGGAGAACCAATGAGAATGAAGAAACTTCGTCAGATTATAGCTGCATGTATGACGGGGTGTGTACTGCTTGCGGGCTGTGGATCAACCGCGACAGAAGGCACACAGCAGTCGTCAAAACTGCCGCAGTTGGTGATTGGCAGTGACAGCTATGAACCGTTTAATTATATCAACGAGGATGGTGAATTTGCAGGCGTGGATGTCGAGCTTGCGCAGGAGGCATGCCGCCGCATCGGATACGAGCCGGTCTTTACACAGATCGTGTGGGAGGACAAGGACGAATATCTGGAGGAAGGAAGCGTGGATTGTCTGTGGGGTAGCTTCACGATGACTGGTCGGGAAGAAGAGTATACATGGGTTGGACCGTATCTGAACAGTCGGCAGGTTGTTGTGGTGCATGCGGACAGTGATATTTTTCAACTATCCGATCTTGAAGGAACGCGTGTAGCAGTACAGGCGACGAGTAAACCAGAACGGGAATTTTTAAATCAGAACAATCCGGCGACACCACAGGTGGGGGATCTGTTCAGCTTTTCTTCTATGGATGAGATTTACGCGAGTCTCAGAAAAGGATATGTGGATGCGATTGCCGGGCATGAAAGTGCGCTTCGTACATTTGTAGAGACCGATCCGGATGCTTACCGGATTCTGGACGAGAGTTTGTATAATTCAGAACTTGGAATCGCGTTTATAAAGGGAAGCGATAACGAAGTGATTGGGAAATTGGCACAGGCATTGAATGAGATGCAGGAAGATGGAACAACAAGGAAGATTATAGAGAAATACGGGTTAAATCCAGAGACAGCATTTAGTGACATGAAAGGAGTACAGGAATGGAAGTAAGAGCATGCTATGAGGAGATGGGATCAAATTTCGATGAGGTATTGAGCCGTCTCGGCAGCGAGCAGATGGTGCAGCGGTTTGCAATCAGATTTTTGAACGACAAGTCCTATGAGACATTGGAGGCAGCACTTAAGGAGAAGGATGTGGACAGTGCATTTCGTGCAGCACACACGCTCAAAGGTGTCTGTGTCAATCTCGGATTTGACAAGCTGTATGAGGTAAGTTCAGCGCTGACGGAGAAGCTTCGTGCAAAAGAGTTAGATGGTACAGATGTGATGTTTGAAAAAGTAAAGGAGCAGTATGACATTACTGTGAATGCAATCCGTAAACTGCAGTAAAATAAAGAGGAATCTATGGCAAAACTTCGGAAAATGTTAATCAAGGTATTATAAAAAAGTTTATTAATTTGTTCAAATAAGAATCGAATATTTCTTTCGATTTTCCACATACTACCCATACAGTACAAAAATGGAAGTATGTCAGGAGAACAGGAGGAAATAATCAAATGAAAGCAACAGGAATTGTCAGACGGATCGATGAGCTTGGCAGAATTGTCGTTCCAAAGGAGATCCGGCGCGTGTTACGGATTCGGGAAGGCGATCCATTGGAAATATTTACCGACAAGGATGGTGAGATCGTCCTGAAAAAATATTCACCAATCGGAGAGCTTTCTGCATTTGCGCAGGAGTATGTTGATGCGATCGCAGCAAGTCTTGGTTGTGGCGTGTGCGTCTGTGACCGGGATCAGATCATCGCGGTCGCGGGAATCTCCAAGAAGGATCTGCTCGGCAAATCCCTGCACCGGGAACTGGAGGATGCGATCAATGACCGGGAAGCGATTCTGGCGCGGAAAGGTGAAAAGAAGTTTATCCGGATTCTCGGGCACGGAGATAATGAGTATGATGGAGAGATCGTGCAGACGATCATCTGCGAGGGCGATGCTATTGGCGCGGTAATTTTGCTCAGCCGGGAAGGAAGCAGGCAAATCGGCGAATCTGAGGTGAAAGCGGCGGCGATTGCAGCGAAATTCCTTGGGAAACAGATGGAAGGGTAAAATTGACATCGAAATTCCCAAAAAGTGCCAAAAACTTGGCTTTTTTCCTTGACAAACAAAGGGCAACAAGGTATAAATATGCGTAGGGCTTTGTTGGCAAAGCTGATAAAAACAAGATTCGACCGCGGGGGATGTGGTCAGGAAACATCGTTTTATTATAGGAGGAAATTTCGATGAACAAGAATGAATTAGTTGCAAAGATGGCTGAGAAGGCTGGACTTAAGAAGACAGAAGCTGAGAAGGCACTTAAGGCTTTCACAGAGACAGTAGCAGAAGAGTTAAAGAATGGTGAGAAGATCCAGTTAGTTGGATTTGGTACATTTGAAGTAGCTGAGAGACCTGCTCGTGAGGGACGTAACCCAAGAACAGGCGAGACAATGAAGATCGCTGCTTCTAAGTCTCCTAAGTTCAAGGCTGGTAAGGCTTTAAAGGATTCTTTAAACTAATCTGATTCTTATCCGAAAAGATTTTTCGATAAAGAGTGAAAAGCTGTCGCATGCTGCGGCAGCTTTTTCATATGAGAGGAAAGTAAGGAGGAACGTGCTATGCGTTTGGACAAATATTTAAAGGTATCGCGTCTGATTAAGCGTCGTACCGTAGCAAATGATGCATGCGATGCAGGCAGAGTCATGGTCAATGATAAAGTCGTGAAAGCATCCTATGATGTGAAGCTTGGCGATGTGATCGAGATATCGTTTGGTAATAAATCCGTGAAGGTTAAGGTGACAATGATCGCGGATTCTACGAAAAAGGAAGATGCAAAAGAGATGTTTGAATATCTCTGATGGAAGGTAGAAGGCTCATAAATCGCAGAGTGCCTGCATATATTTATGCTATAACAAGTGTGCAGGAGCATACATGGAAAGTCATATGATACATATTACACAACGCGCACATATGAGCCTCACCGGACTGGAAAAGGTGATATCGATGGAACCGGAGCTTGTTGAGGTAGAAACAACAGCAGATCATCTTGCCATCAAGGGGCAGAATCTGCATGCAGAGAAGCTGGATATGGAGAAGGGTGAACTCCAGTTGACCGGAACGATACAGGGGATGCTTTATTCGGACAAAAAGGGAAAGAAGAAAGCCGCGGCGATCGCCAAACGGCTGTTTCGATAATTGACAGATGTATTGATACGACAGGGTGCCATGTTTATCATGAGTGTTGCCGTGGGAATCGCCCTCACACTGTCGTATGATCTTTTGCGTGTATTTCGACGCGTGGTATCTCATAATTCAATTTTAATAGCAATGGAAGATGTCTGTTTCTGGCTGATCTGGACCTATGTGACGTTGGAGTGCATCCACGTATATGGGGATGGTGTGCTGCACTGGTATATGGCGGTTGGCATTTTGTTTGGTGTTGTATTGTTCCATTACACTATAAGTTGTGCCTTGTTAAAATCTGTAAACAACATCTTGTACAAGGTAAAAAAATCCGCGAAAAAGCACAAGAAATTGTTGAAAAATAGCGATAATAAGGGTAAAATGTAAATATCTTTAGGTGTGAAAAGTGGGTATGGAAATGGCAAAAAGCAGTACAAAAAAATCAGTTCGATATCGTCAGTCGCCGGTGATCACATTTCTGGTTGTTGCGGCGGTTATATTTATATGTGTGACTTCGATTGTGCGTGCGACAAGTCTGCACACAAAGAGTAAGCAGCTGGCAGAGACCGAGAAAACGATGGAGTTGAAGGTCGAAGAGGCAAAGCAGGAGCAGGCGAACCTCGATGCACAGGAGAAATATATGCAGACGAATGAATATATAGAGGACGTGGCAAAGGACAAGCTCGGGTTAGTGAAACCAGATGAGCTGGTTATCCGTCCGGCAGAATAAATGAATCAGAGATAAGAAGACAGAAAGCTTCCGGTAGATTGCCGGAAGCTTTTTTGCGTAAAAATGTCTATAAATTTTATCTCCCAGCTGTCACTGTTAGACATACACAGTCGGAAGAATTGTATAAACTTGTATGGCAAATTTGAAACAGACGGAAACCATCGGGTAGAGGGGATTGAGAAAATGAAAGTGGCGAAGCTTTTTTCTGGTATTGCAGATATTCTGATTGCATATTGTGTGGGACATTGCAGTCTGTTTGGCACAGCACCATTTGGGACGGCGATCATTGGTGCGGGCAG
>ERZ825670.2564-NODE-2564-length-16937-cov-3.683983_pt1 | contig 16937 bp, 18 predicted proteins | sample MGYA00519929_ERZ825670 | MGnify/ENA primary metagenome ERZ825670 (study PRJEB31778, sample SAMEA3449207) | human gut metagenome | biome: human gut; feature: human-associated habitat; material: faeces | place: United Kingdom | collected 2010/2012 ...
AGAGTTAATTTTCATGTACTTCACTTCCTATCTTTATTACAAGATAATCTTATCAAAAAAAGATACTTTTTTCAAGTATCTTTACATAGTTTTTGTTAAACTTTTTCCTTTAATAGCTTTTGCTACATCTAAAGTGTATTCTTCTATAGTTGTACCAAGTTCATTTATTATGTAATCTCTGTTCTTAGTATCTACTGTACCATAAGCATAATCGTAAGTTAAAGTTGTGATAATTGTATCACCAAATTCGTTTGATATACTAAGTATTTTGTTATCTTTAGTTAGTGTAATGTATGCTGTTTTACCTAGTTTTAATTTCTTTGATGCACCAAAAGCATTTGACATAAAGTCACATTCTCTTGAATAGTTTACTACACTGAAAGCATAACCTTTAGTGCAGTCTACCATAAATGCATAAGTTACACAATTATTTGATACGTATATTTTTTGTATTTTAGTTTCTATAATTTCCATAAACTCCCCTCCCTTCAATATTAATATTCACAATTTCCTGGTGTTCTAGGGTATGGTATAACATCCCTAATATTTTCTACACCAGTTAAGTATATTAGTAGTCTTTCAAATCCCATTCCAAAACCTGAATGAACACATCCTCCAAATCTTCTAAGATTTAAATACCACTTCATATCTTCTTCTTTCATACCTAGTTCAGTCATTCTGTTAAGTAGTTTAGTGTAGTCTTCTTCTCTTTGACTTCCGCCCATTAACTCTCCTGCACCTGGTACTTCTAGATCAACTGCTGCAACAGTTTTCCCATCATCATTTTGTTTCATGTAGAATGCTTTTATATCTTTAGGCCAATTAGTAATAAATACTGGTCCATTAAAGTATTCTGTTATATATTTTTCATGTTCTTTTTGAATGTCTTCTCCATATTGAGGAGTAAACTCCCATTTAACATCTGCTTGTTTTAAAATAGTTATTACTTCTTCATGTGTAATTCTAGTAAAATGACTATTTACTAGTTTATTTAGCTTTTCAAGTAATCCTTTTTCAACGAATTTATCAAAGAAAGCCATCTCATCTTTAGCGTTATCTAATACATATTTAACAACATATTTTAGCATATCCTCCATCACATCCATATCGTCATGCAAGTCCATAAATGCCATTTCAGGTTCTATCATCCAAAATTCATTAGCGTGTGTTTTAGTGTTTGAGTTTTCTGCTCTGAAAGTTGGCCCAAAAGTGTACACTTTCTTGTATGCTAGTGCAAAAGTTTCTGCTTCAAGTTGACCTGATACTGTAAGGTTAGCTTGCCTGCCAAAGAAATCCTTAGAGTAATCTACTTTACCAGAACTTGCTACTTTATTTAAATCAAGTGTAGTTACTTGAAACATTTCTCCAGCTCCTTCACAGTCACTTGCGGTTATAAGTGGTGCATGAAAGTAAACGTATCCTCTTTCTTGAAAATATTTATGTATTGCAAAAGCTGCTATACTTCTTACTCTAAAAACTGCATTAAATAAGTTTGTTCTAGGTCTTAAATAAGCAATTTCTCTTAAAAACTCTCTTGTAGGTCTACCTTTACTTTGTAATGGATAGTCCATATCTACATCTCCTAAAACAGTTATTTCAATTAACTTAATTTCATACTCTTGACCAGCACCTTCACTAAGTATAACAGTTCCTTTTACTTCTATACTGCTTCCTACTTGTACTTTAGAAGCAACTTGATAAATATCATCATCGCTAGTATAAACAACTTGTACTCCTTTAAAACTAGTTCCATCATTTAAATCAATAAAACCTAGTGTTGACTGATCTCTATTACTCCTAACCCAACCATCAATTATAACTTCTGTATCTAATAATTCTTTATATTTTAAATTTAACTCTTTTACATCAATTTTCATAATTTATTCTTCCTTTCTTGATCTAACTCAATTATATCTCCTATAATTCTTCTTAAATACTTATACTCTCTTTCTTTCTCATAAATATCTGATTCAAAAGCCGAAGCAACAAGTGCATCTCTCATATATTTATAAGTGTTTTCATGTTTAAAGAAATTAACATCAAACTTAATATCATAACTATTTAAATAAGTTCTTAAAAATACTAAACAAGTTCTAGTATTACCTTCTCTAAAAGGATGTACTTTCCATAAATCACTTATTAAGGAAGTTACAAAATCTTTCTGCATTTCAATATCTAAACTAAGTAAATCAGTATTTCTAAGTATTTCAAATATCTCATTTAATTGGTAATCAATTTCACTTGGTTTAGCATATTCTACAGATTCATAAGCAAGTACTCTTTCTTGTTTATATATTTCTATAGTCCTATATTTACCTGCAAAAGAATATACATCGCTAAATAAATATTTATGTAATTCTAAAAAATAATCTTTACTACTTTCAAAATACATAGTTTTAAATATTTCATGTATTCTAGTAATAACTATATCGCTCTCTGCTTGCTTTAATTTATTATTATCTTTAATATTTAATAAATTTTTAAGCACTCCTGTATTACTGTCAATATACGGATCACTCTTCTCCATAGTACTCCTTTAATCTTTCTACAATTTCTTCTTCTGTAATTAGTCCTTTTCTTTGTTCTTCTATAAGTTCCTTTAAAAAGCAACTTCCAGAACAACCATCACATTTATTTATTTCTTCACTAACTACCCATTCTAAGTCATTAAAATTGTTATTATTATCATTATTATCGTCTGTCATACTAGTCACTTCCTTTAATGATAATATTATACTACATTTTCATAAAAGAAAAAAGAGTTAATTTTCATAAGTTTTTTAACGTATTTTTAAATAATTTACAAAATAAAAAAAGAAACATTACTTTTTAATGTATCTTAAAATTTGACTATTAGTCTCATCTATCATTTCTAATAAATATTCATGAGTTATACCACATTCAAACCTTTGTTGTACGCCGAGTTTTTCTTTTATAATATGAAAGTATTCTTTATCAATTTCATTAATATGAGTAGCAACTTCTTTAAAAAGTTCTTCTCCCACATAATTCTTTTTGACTGCAAATTCAAGCATAATTGGTCCATATATATAATAGAAATCATTTACTAACCAATCTAAATATGTTACATCATATTCTTTTAAATCACTATTTAATAAATACATATACTTATCTTTAGTTAAATTATAGGCATACACAAAATTATTTACTAAGCCATTTTTCATTGTTATATTTTCACATTTATATATAAATAATTTTTCCACCAAAACCACTTCCTAGATAAATTATAACATAAGAAAAGTGTTTATTCAACAACATAAACACTTGCTTTTTTCTTATCTCTTCCTAATCTTTCGTATTTAACTACTCCATCAACTAGTGCAAATAATGTATGATCTTTACCCATTCCACAGTTAGTACCTGGATAAATTCTAGTACCTCTTTGTCTATAAATAATAGAACCTGCAGTACAAAATTGTCCATCAGCTACTTTAGCACCAAGTCTTCTACCAGCAGAGTCACGTCCATTTTTAGTTGAACCAACACCTTTATGGGATGCGAATAGTTGTAAATCTAATTTTAAAAATTTCACTATTTATTCCTCCTTAATTGTAATGTTTTTCTTGTAGTCACTTTCTATATCTTTAAGAGTTCTAACTAAGTTTTCTAGTAATTTATTAGTTATTTCACTTTCATTTATATTAGTTAATATAAATGGGTCACTCTCATTATAAGTAATGCTTTTCTTATCAAAAGATAAACAAGCATTGATAGTTACAGTAAGCGACGTGCTAACTCCTGCACACACAATGTCTTTGCCGTATTCGTCATACTTTGCGTGTCCTGTTAGTTTTATTTCTTTTATTATATTATTTTTTCGTTTAATATTAACTTTAATCATATTAACCAACTATTTTCTTAATTTCTATTTTAGTGTATGGTTGTCTATGTCCTTTAGTTACTCTTGAAGATTTAGTTTTGTTTTTGTATTTAAATACTCTAATCTTCTTTTGTTTACCATGTTTTAAAACTGTTGCAGTAACACTTGCACCTTTAACTGTAGGTGTTCCAACTTTACCGTCAACATAAAGTACTTCATCAAAAGTAACATCTGTGTTAACTTCATTATCAAGTTTTTCAACATATAAAACTGACCCTTCTGTAACTAAATATTGTTTTCCACCAGTAACGATAATTGCTTTCACTTTTCATACCTCCTTTAAATTATAAGACGCGCCATTGAGGTAAGGTTTAACCTTTTACAACCTATTCTGAGCGGTTTTTCAAGTGAATACGCCTTGAGAAACAAGTAAATTTTACCATAAAATGCCTAGAAATGCAAGTGTGAATGCGAAAATCTTTTGGGAAGTTAAAATTACTTGACTTAAAATGAAATAAAAAATGACCTAGCTATGCTAGATCACTATACAAACAGCAGAAAGTAGTTTCTAGCAAAGGAATGTAAAAACACAATATTGTCTAACATTACAATGCTTAATACTACTTTTTTTATCATTAATACCTTATTTCTTAATGACAATTTAAATATATCAAAGTTTACTCGCTTAGTCAACCATAATTTGTAAAATTTTTTTTAATATTTTCAAATTGTTTGATTGTTTTACCTACTACTATATGGTATAATTAGTACCAGAGTAATAACTAGTAGTTAGGTGTTCTTTCCTCAGTCCTAAATTATTATTAATTTAAGGAAGGGGGTGACGTCCGATGGAAAGGAATAATAATGAGTTACCTAGTAGCTTTAATTATCATTTTAGTTTTAATAATAAAACTACTTATGCTTTAAAGTATAAGTTTTCTGTAAGGGGGTTCACAGAAAAGAACACCGTATCAACTACTGAGACGGTGTTCCAACAAACCAAATTGGACTGAGGAACACCTAACAGGCAAAAGCTAGGTATTGCTCTTTTTGTTTGTCCATTAATATTATATGTCGTTTAAGACAATTTAATTATAACAAATTTTACTAATTAAATCAAGTACTTTATTTTATACATTACTCTTTTATGCATTTACTCTTTTAAATAGTTTTTCTAATTCATATTTTGTATATTTTATAATAGTTGGTCTTCCATGAGGGCAAGTATAAGGAAATTCACACTTAAATAATCTTTTTAATAGTGTTTCTTGTTCAAGTGGCCCAATGAAGGTGTTTGCTTTTACACTCATTTTGCAAGATAAGTTTATTGCTAGTTGTTCGTTAAATTTAACTCTGTCAAACTTTTTATCCATGCTTACAATAAGGTCAAATACTCTTCTTAAACTTTCTTCTTCATAACCTTCTCTAAAATATGTGGGGTGTTCATACACTCTTATTGTGTTTACGCCAAACTCACTAAATTTAATACCTAAACTAAGTATAAAGTCTTTTTCTCTTTCTATAATCATATATTCATTTTTAGTAAATTCTATTGTAATAGGAAATAACATACTAGTAGTACTAACAGCGTCTTCTTTTAATGCATTTAGTAGTTTTTCATAATTTATTCTTTCATTAGCTGCGTGTATGTCTATCATGTAAACACAACTTTCATCTGTTGCAAATAAATACGTTCCCATAGCAAGTCCAATTGGATGGAGTAAACTTGGTTTTTCTTCTTCTAAATTAGTATCTAGTACAGTTTCATATCCAGTGGTGTCTTCATTCATAAAGAAATTCATTTTATTTTCTTCTATTACTTGTTTTTCTACAGTAGGAGTATTTACTACTAAGTCTTCGTTTACAGAGTAGTCTACACGAGAAGAGTATTCATTGCTAACATAGTTATCTGTTTCGTCATATGCTTTAAATATATTGTTTATATTCATTAACCTGTCTCTTATGGTACTAAATAGTATATCTTCTAGTGTATCCATTTTACTAAATTTAATATCTTGTTTAGTAGGATGGATATTAACATCTACTATAGTTGGGTCTACTAATATGTTTATTACTACTATAGGGTACTTGTCTACAGCTAAGTATGTATGGTATGCGTCTTTTATGACTTTATTTACATAGCTATTATTTACAATTCTTCCGTTTACTAAGATAATCATATCTTTTTTTGTACTCTTAACTATATTTATATTACTAACATATCCGTTAATGTCATAGTCGTTGTTACTTCCTTCAATGTAAACCATGTTTTTACTTACGTTGTATCCATATATTTCGTGAATTGTTTTAAGTAAGTCATTACTTCCGCTTGTGCTAATCATGTCTTTATTGTCACTATTAAGTTTAAAGCTAACTCCAGGGTGGCTTAAGGCAAGCTTTTCTATTAAATTAACTACCCCATTTAATTCTGTATAATAACTTTTTAAAAATTTAAGTCTAGCTGGAGTATTATAAAATAAGTTTTTTACAATTACTTTAGTTCCTTTAGTCATTGTGCCTTCTGTTTTAGAAAGAAGTTTGCCACCTTTTATATTAACTAAAGTACTATCTATTCCATTACTAGTGTCCAACACTACTTCACTTACACTTGCAATTGAAGGAAGAGCTTCTCCCCTAAAGCCTAGAGTATTAATAAAGAACAAATCATTTTCGTTTTTTATCTTACTAGTCGCGTGTGGTGTAAAAGCAAGCACTGCGTCATCCTTGTCCATTCCTTTACCATTATCTATTACTTTAATTTCTTTTATTCCAGCATCCACTAGGCTTACTTCAATATTAGTACTGCCTGCGTCAAGAGAATTTTCTACAAGTTCTTTTACAACACTGCTAACTTTTTCTACAACTTCACCAGCTGCGATTTTGTTAGATAAATTTTCATCCATTACTTTTATTAGTCCCATAATTACCTCTATATCATTTTATTTCTAACACTAATCATTTTTTTATTTAAAGTGTACATTGTTAAATTAGCATACCCTACTACTTTTATGTATCCAAGACCTTCTAAAATAATGTCTTTATCACTCACTTTAACATCAAGTTTATCTTTATCTTTTAGAAGTTTATTTCTAATACTTCTCATTTTATTAAGTTTAATCTCATTTTTAAAGTAAAACACTAAATTAACATCTTCATTACTATTGTTTTCTATTCTAAGTATATCTCCTAGAATTATCATGAAGTCCTTTTTTATAGTGTATACTTTAGGTTTGATAACACTTTTAGGTAGCAATTTCTTATATATATCAACATCTATAAAGTTATATGAAGAGTTTTCACTTACAAATCCAGGAGTATCTATTAGTGTAAGTTTGTCATTTAATTTAATATTAATACATTCTAGCGTTGTGTTAGGTAAACTACTTGTGGTAATATTACCACTTTTACCATTAAGCATAAGTAACTTGTTAATAAATGTAGACTTGCCACTAGAAGTATAGCCTATTACATAGACACTTTTTTCATTATTTTTAATAAGTTCATTATATAACTCAGTTACTCCATTATTTTTTAAAGCACTTATTACAAACACATCTTTTATTAATGTTAGGTTACTTATGTATTCTTTTAATTTACTATTTTTAACACTTTTTGGTAGTAAATCTCTTTTAGTGAGTACTAAATATACTTTGTTAGAAAGTGAGTCTATCACACTAAGAGTTTCTTTACTAATAGTTAGAGTATCCACTAAATAGACTACACTTTTTTTAGAGTCATTTATCATTTTAATAAGAGAAGTTTTATCTTTAGGATTATCTGTTACATAAGCTTCTCCATAATATTTTATTTTAAAACATCTTTCACAAAGTGTAGCTTTTTCATAGACTTTAGGGTTAATGTAACCTTCTTTGTTTTTGTCTAAAGTTTGTAATTTACTACCACATCCTATACATACTTTATTCATACATTTGCCTCTTTTTAAATAGTTCTTCTTTATCCATTATTTTAAATAATATCTTTTCAAAAAATCTATTTATATAAGTTATTTTTCTATCTTTTTTAGACATAGGATTAACTAAAATACTAGTCATGCCCATTTTATTAGCACCCCATATATCAGTGATTAATTGGTCTCCTATACAAGCTATTTTATTTGCGTCAAGATGATATACTTTCATTATTTTTTTGTATCCACTTGTTAAAGGCTTTTTAGCATTAGCGCATGAATCTATTTCTAAAGCGTTTCTAAAAGGAAGTACCCTAGATTTGTTTGAGTTACTCATAAGTATTACATTAAAATCCATCTCTTTTAGTTTATCAATTAATTCTTTGGCTTCACTTCTAGGAATACTTTCACTATAAGTTGCAATTGTATTATCTAAATCAAATATTATTAATTCAATTCCAACATTTTTTAATTTTTCATAGTCAACTCTATAAATACTTTGATAAAACATGTCAGGTACAAACTTATCTATCATAACTCCTCCTTAATAGTCAAGTTTCTCACTAAACTCAAACTCTACATCTAATATTCTAACTGTGTCCCCACTTTTGGCACCCATAGTTTTTAACTCGTCATCAACACCCATGTTCTTTAGTTTTCTTGCAAATTTAAGTAGTGCTTCATCACTATTAAATCTTGTTTTCTTAAGTAAATTTTCTAGTTTTTCTCCAGATAATACCCAAGTGTGATCATCTATTCTTGTAATGTTATATGGTTTTTCGTTTTTAAATTCATATAATACATAGCTTTCAAACTCTTCATCGTTATACATACTTTCTTCATTAGTAGAAATAACAAGTTCTCCTAGACGACTTTTTAATTCTTCTATTCCAAGATGCGTAACTGCGCTTGTTTCTAGTACTTCTACATCAGGGAAGGCTTTTTTAAAGTTTTCTAGATTTTCCTTACTACCAAAGATATCCATTTTATTAGCTATTACTATACTTTTCTTATTATATAGTTTTTCACTATATTTTTTTACTTCATTTAATAAAATTTGATATTCACTTACTAAATCTCTTCCTTCTATACATGAAGCGTCTATTACATAGGCAACAATTTTACAGCGACTTGCGTGTTTTAAGAATTTATCTCCTAAACCAACTCCATTTGATGCTCCTTCTATAATACCTGGAAGGTCTGCTACTACATAGCTAGTACTCTTAGTTGATACTACACCTAAGTTTGGTGTTAATGTTGTAAAATGGTAGTCTGCAATTTTTGGTTTAGATGCACTTATAACACTGATTAAGCTACTTTTTCCTACACTTGGAAAGCCTACTAGTCCAACATCAGCTAGAAGTTTTAACTCAAGCTTTAACTTTCTTTCTTCTCCAGCCATCCCGTGCTCACTTATCTTAGGTGCTTTATCTTTATTACTCTTAAATGATGCGTTACCTCTTCCACCTTTTCCACCTTTAGCTACTACACATTTTTCTCCTTGCTTAGTCAAGTCTCCTATAATTAAATTAGTTTCAATATCGGTAATAGTTGTACCTACAGGAACTTTAATAAAGGTATCACTTCCACTTGCACCAGTTCTAAGTGCACCACTTCCGTTATTTCCTTTTTCTCCTTTGATTTTCTTTTGATATCTTAAATCAATAAGAGTTTTAAGGCCTTCTTCGGCAACAAAAACAATGTCTCCACCTTTTCCACCGTTGCCACCATCTGGTCCACCCATTTCAACAAATTTCTCGTGTCTAAAACTAGTACACCCATCTCCACCGTGTCCACCTATAACAGTTATAACTACTTCATCTATAAACATAAACATCACTCATTTCTTCCCTAAAATTATACCATAAAAACACAAAACAATAAAGAAAAAAGAACCCAATTTCTTGAATTCTTTATCTTGTACTTTATTTAGTCCCTAATTCATTACATATGGATCACTTTGTGTACCACTTCCGGTTACTGTTACATCAGCTTTTAGTGCCATAACTGGAGAGTAAGCACCATTATCTCCAGGTGTTAAGTAATCATAACTATCATTATATTCAGTTAAATTACCATCAGTGTAAATTGTTATAACAGAATATTTAGTATAATATTCTGGACTTATTATCCACTGAAGAGTACTAGACCCTTGATATAACCAGTTTTTTGTATAACATGTTGAGTTACTACCATAACTATTTGGTTTAACTATTCTTAGACAGTCACTTGCTTGTGCTGCATATCCATAGTCACTTGGATATATTAGTCCAACTTCTCCTACATATGAAGTAACACCATTTGCATAACTACTCGCAGTTCCTTTACTATTTAGTAGTCTTTCCATATTATATAAGTCTGATGAAGTGTAAGACTCAAATGAACTTGATGTTCCTAAATACATTTTAAATTTTACTGTACCACTATAATTACTAGTATTATAATCATTTTTTAAATTTGTGTAAAGTGTTGAGTCTTGCCAAAGATTACCATTTAGATCAAATGCTCCAGTAGGGAACCTACCCTGTTCATAATGTCTTCTTACTCTTATTACTTCTTCTCCATTTACTCCATCTGGGAATAACCCTATTATTCTCCATGTCTCTTTTGTTCCATCAGTCTTCTCCATTTGTATATAATTATTTGGGTCACTTCCCTCATATCTATATCCATTCTCGTTTACCGCATTTGTTTGTATTAATGTTGCTAAAGACTCACCCTTACTAGCATCATACACACTACATATAGTTCCCTTTTGAACATTACTAAATTTAAGTGTACTTCCTGAAACAGTTGGTGTTACATCATTAGTACAACTAATTGTTAAATCACTTAAAGTTTTAGATGTATTATTTGGTGTTACTGTAAATATTGCGTCTTCTCCTTTTAAAACCTGTTTTACATTCTTATCAGCAGTAGCGTCTTTTAAATCTAATTCAATAGTTTTTAAATTACTATCAACATCACTACTACTTCCACTAGGAAAGTATTCTCCTCTAGCACTTATTTGTGTTACAAAGTATTTTCCTTGACTAGCGTTAGTCGCATCACTCTTAAGCCAAGCATATAATTTAAATGTCTTCTTTTCTCCAACATTTATTAATATATTTGAAGCTATTTTATGGTTACCATCAGCATCAACTTTATCACTATATAAGTTTATAGTAGGAGTACTAGTTCCTTCTCCAATAGCTATTTTAACTTCATCATCACTTACAAACTCACTATACTCTACCCCATCAGATACTATAGTACCTGCAGTTGGGTCTTTTTCTAAATATAAACTTACATATAATGGAATATCTCCATCATTAGTTAAAGTAAATATATAAGGCTTTAAATTATTCCAATCACTTGCTGTAGATGGGTCACTTACTGGATATATCTTACTATAAACAGTATTTCCATTAGCATCTTTTTCAGTTCCTATTACATTACCTATATCACTTATAGTACTATCACACGTACTATCTTTACAAAAAGCTAAAGAAATATCTCCAAACTTAATTGTATCAGTATTTCCTGTAGTATCAACTTTAAAAATTGCATAGCTCATTGCAATAAAAATCAAACTAACTATAGCTACAACCCCAATAGTTATTTTAATTTCTCTATTAATCATACCTTTTAGTCCCATTTATATCACCAACTTATTATCTTCTAATATAATTATTATAAAATATTTTTTTAATTTAATCAAGTAGGTATATACAAAAAAGAAATGTTTTTTACTACATTTCTTGAATATTAAAAGATATTTCTAAATTATTATATAATGTTATACTATATTCTTTAGTTTCTTCTTTATTGATAATATTATTATCTAATATATAATAAGTAATATTATTAGTTTTATAATTGTCTAAATTTTCTAAATAAGTTAATCTATCTAAATATTTTATTTTTAAGTCTTTTTTATTTAAGTTATAACTATCTTTTACCCCTAGATATAAAACATATTCTTTTTCTTTAACATCACTATTACTAACTTTTAAAGTAACATCACTTTCATTTTCTTTTAATATAACTTCTAGTCCTTCTCCATTATTAGCATATCTACTTGCTATAGTAGAATATTTAGATAAATCAATTTTACCCCATATTATATATGTTAGAACAAGAATAAATGACATAAATATTATTTCTACAACTAAAGAAATTATTTTTTTATCAATATAGTCAACCATATTGTCCCCCTTATTGGCTCTATATTGTATATTATTTGTTACAAAAAGTCAAGAAAAAAACGCACATCGTGCGTTAATTTATTTTCTTAAGTCTACCTTTTTAGGTTTAGGCTTCTCTTTCATTTCTTCTTTTCTTCTTCTAGTTGGTAAATCGTCTTCTTGTTCTTCTTCTAATTCTTGCATTCTATTTCTTACTTTAATTAGTTTTAATAATTTCATAATATCATAGATTATTACACCCACCGCAGGAATAAGTATTACAGTAAACCAACCAAACTTACTAGCTAAGAAAAATTGTACTCTTCCTAGTTGTGGTATTACAAATCTAACTTTACCTATAACTTGACTTTGGTCTATCATCTCATTATCCATAACAGGGTTCGCATCACCCTTAGTTCTAAATACTATACCATTATTAGTAACGTGCTTTTCAACAACTCTGTGTGTTATTGGAGTTGAACCAAAGAATGAATTGGTACTATAATATGATATAACATCATTTATTTGAATATCTTCAGGATTCGTCTTTGCCACAAACACAACATCATAAACAGCTATATCAGGTGTCATACTAGGACTTATAATAGTATATAAACCAAGTGGTTGCCTTTGTCCCTTAGCTTGCGCTATTTTATTAATCGCAATATATGACAATAAAAATGCACCAATTAAACACAAAATAGCCATAACACACCAAGAAATAGTCTTAGCTATTAAATAAATTACTCCCCTTTGTTTTTTCTCTTTCATATCATCCACCTACTATAATTTATTATATAAGATTTTCTTTATTTATACAAGGTAGTTTTTACTAAATTTGACAAAATATGACAAATATTAACAATAAATAAGTACTTGTAAAACACAAAAGTAAATTTATGCTACAAGAAATACGTATTTGCAAGACGAAAGATACATATTTATAATATACAAAAACAAAGTAAGCTTAGTTTTGCTCACTTTGTTTTTTACTATATATACATCCACAATAGTTTTGTCTATATAAGTTATATTTTTTAGATAACTCTATTGATAATTTATATCCTTCTTTTTTCTTAAAGTCTGAATATAAGAATTTTACTTTTGTTAATTCTTCTATATCCTTTCCAATAGCATTTAACACTTGACTATTTTTATATGGACTCACTGTTAAAGTAGTACCGAAATATAGAAAGTTATTTTCTTTTGCAGTAAGTGCTGTTTTAGTTAGTCTTAGTTCATAACATTTATGGCATCTATAACCACCTTCAGGTAAGTCTTCTAGTCCTTTTGACATACTTTTAAACTTTTCATTTTCATAGTCACAGTCTAAAAACTTAATACCAAACTCACTAACTATTCTTTTTTGTTCTTCTTTTCTTTTTAAGTATTCTTCTAATGGTTCAATATTTGGGTTATAGTAAAATATTGTTATATCAAAATAATCTTTTAATCTTGATATTACAGCAGTAGAACACGGTGCACAGCAAGAGTGTAAAAGTAAAGAAAGCTTACGCCCTTTTAATCCGTTAATATTGTCTTCTAATACTTTATCATAATTAGTTTTCATAATTACCTACTTTTGTTTTTTAGCATCTTCTTTTTTTCTAAGTTCAGTATTTAATATTTTCTTTCTTAATCTAAAACTTTTTGGAGTAACTTCTACAAGTTCATCAGTATTAATGTAGTCTAATGCTATTTCTAGAGTTAATTGTCTAGGTCTTTTAAGTACAACAGTATGGTCTTTACTAGCACTTCTTGTATTAGTTAAGTTTTTAGCCTTTGTTACATTTACTGCTAAATCGTTATCTCTATTGTTTTCTCCAACTATCATACCTTCATATACTTCTGTACCTGGTTCGATAAACATAATACCACGGTCTTCTAAAGCACCTAAACCATAAGCAGTAGCTTTTCCATTTTCCATAGATACAAGTACACCAAGTTTTCTTTCTCCAACTGGGTTAGGATTAACTGGACCATATTCTTTAAATGTATGATTTATTATTCCATAACCTTTAGTTAAAATTAAGAATTCGTTAACAAAACCAATTAAACCTCTAGATGGTACTAAGTATTCAAGCTTAGTATTAGTTTCAAAAGATTTCATGTTAATCATTTGACCATCACGACTTGCTAAACTTTCTATTACTGAACCAACTGTATCAGTAGGTGCTTCTATTAAAACTTCTTCGTATGGCTCACATTGAACTCCATCTATTTCTTTTACAATTACTTCTGGCTTTGATACTTGAAGTTCAAAACCTTCTCTTCTCATATTTTCAATTAATATTGATAAGTGTAACTCTCCACGTCCACTTACTATCCAGTTTTCAGCATCTTTTTGTTCTACTCTTAGAGATACATCTTTTTCTAGTTCTTTCATTAATCTTTCTTCTATTTTTCTAGCAGTTAATAGTTTACCTTCTTTACCAGAGAAAGGACTAGTATTAACTCCAAATGTCATTTTTAAAGTAGGTTCTTCTATTCTAAGGACAGGAAGAGCTTCTTCTTTTCCTATTTCACAAACTGTTTCTCCTACAGATATGTCAGGAAGTCCAGATATACCAACTATTTCTCCGGCTGAAGCGCTTTCTATTTCTTCTCTTTTTATTCCAGTAAAACCAAATAATTTTTGTATTCTAAATTGTTTAATACTACCATCTAATCTTACACATGAAACCATTTGTCCTGTTTTAACTGTACCATTAGCAATAGTACCTACACCAATTCTTCCAACATAATCGTTATAGTCTAAAAGTGCTGGTTGAAATTGTAATGGAGCATTCACGTCTCCCTTTGGTTCAGGTATAGTGTTAATAATTGTTTCAAATATTGGGTCCATTGTGTGTTTTTGTGTTGATAAGTCTTCTAGATAACTACTAGTTCCATTTAGTGCACTTGCATAAATTATAGGGAAATCTATTTGTTCGTCACTTGCACCTAAATCAATAAATAACTCAAGTACTTCATCTATTACTTCACTAATTCTTACATTTTCTCTATCAACTTTATTAATAACTACTATTGGTTTTAAATTAGCCTCTAATGCTTTTTTAAGAACAAATCTTGTTTGAGGCATAGTACCTTCTCTAGCATCAACTAAAAGGATTACACCATCAACCATATGCATTATTCTTTCAACTTCTCCACCAAAGTCAGCATGCCCCGGAGTATCAACTATATTAATTTTATAATCTTTATAATGTACACCAGTTGTTTTAGCTAAAATTGTTATTCCTCTTTCTTTTTCTATATCATTTGAGTCCATTACTCTTTTATCATGCGTTTCATTTTCTCTAAAAGTACCACTTTGATTTAATAATTCATCTACTAATGTAGTTTTACCATGATCAACGTGTGCTATTATTGCAACATTTCTTAATTTCATACTTCTTTCACTCCTTAAAAACCTAGTGTATTATATCACTAAATAGGTATTCTTGTAAAGAAAAATGTAACAATTTTGTTACATTTAACATTCAATTTTCTATTTTAATTTAGCTTTTCTTCCAATTTATTAGTTATGCTAATAAAGAATTCTTTACTCCAAATATCCAAACTATCACTGTTTTTAACAAATGAAATAACATCTTCTTTCGCTTCATCATAATTAATTTCATTAAATGTCAGTTACATTAAATTGTTTAATTTAAAATAAATATCATCACCTAATTTATGATTTCAACATCAAGTTCTAGAATTATAATTTAAATATGCTAATCTTTTAAATTAATAAACAAATTATTAACAATAATAATTATATAAATTATACTATTTATATTTTCCTTATTAATAACATAAACACGAATCAATACTGATTTTAAAAGTGTTAATCAATCATTAATTATTTTGCATTTTAAAATAGTATCCGCAATAAATGTCCAGGGCTGTTCTTTAATAATCTCAAATTTATAACCTAGATCTAAATTCTCAATCCAAGGTTTTATTTCAAAGAAATCTTCAACACTATGATACATACTAATAAACAGCATTGGTTTTTGGCTTTTTATTGTTTCAATAGCTCCATTTAAAAGATCCTTTTCCGCTCCTTCAACATCAATAGTAATCAAACCAACATCCAAGTTATTTTCCTTGACAAATTGATCAACAGTCACCTCTTGAACTTTTAGCTCTTCTGTATATTTTCTTAAGTTAGAATCAGATGTAATCCCCTGAAAATTATCATTAGCTAAATATAAACTTCGCTCACCATTAATATTTCCTAAAGATTTGTTTACAGGTTTTATATTTGAAATATTATTTATTTCAACATTTTCTTTTAATAATTTAAAAGACTCTTCAAATGGTTCAAAAGCAAAAACATTTTTATGAGTAACTTCAGATAATGGAATTGCAGTATCTCCAGTAAATGCTCCTGCATCAATTATATCTTTATTTTCAAGAAAATTCTTATCTTCTTTACTTAAATTTAAATCTATAAATCCATGAAGATTATATCCGCCTTTAAAGTTATATTTTCCTATTTTATCCTCAGATACATTATTTATTTTAAAATCTGTCCACTGTTTTTGTTTTTCCAGTTCATCATCAAAAAATAAAGTTTCTCTTCTGTTATAATTAATAGCTAAACTTCTTAAAAAAAGCCATTTAAAGTAGTTTTTTGATTCTTTAGGTAAATTTTCAACCATTTTCTTGAATTTTTCCTCAAAATCATCTCTAAAATAATAATTTATATAAGACCAATTACAAAAGCTAGCTGCAGTATGTTCATTAGCTCTAATTTTACTAAGATTGTTATATTTATCGTTAAGAGAATCAATCTCTTTATGTAAATTTTCTATTTCTTGTTTAAGAACTTTATTTTCCTGAATCAACTTTTTTTTATTTCCAAATAAATTATTCATAATTGTCATAATCTGGCCTGTTAGTTAATTAATTTTCATAAATCCAGTCATAAACTCTTTTAGAGTTATTTTGGTCATTGTATTTGTAGAACTCGTCAACTCTTTTTTTATAAACTTCTTTCATTTCACAATCATTATCCAAATAATCTTTAATT
>ERZ825670.2572-NODE-2572-length-16902-cov-5.246572_pt1 | contig 16902 bp, 2 predicted proteins | sample MGYA00519929_ERZ825670 | MGnify/ENA primary metagenome ERZ825670 (study PRJEB31778, sample SAMEA3449207) | human gut metagenome | biome: human gut; feature: human-associated habitat; material: faeces | place: United Kingdom | collected 2010/2012 ...
TATCAAAGTTACTTAAATCTAGACTTGTTAAACTGCTACAGTAATAAAACATATTCTTCATACTCGTTACTTTGCTTGTATCAAAGTTACTTAAATCTAGACTTGTTAAACTGCTACAGTAATAAAACATATTCTTCATACTCGTTACTTTGCTTGTATCAAAGTTACTTAAATCTAGACTTGTTAAACTGCTACAGTAATAAAACATATTATCCATACTCGTTACTTCGCTTGTATCCAAATTTGCTAAACCATTTATTTCTACACAATTTTTATAATCTCTAAACAAATCATCTGACCCACTTGGTGCATATATTTTTCCTTCTGCTCCTAAATATAAATCATACATTGTACTATCTTCTGCATTTGTAACAAGCCATGCTGTTACGTCTCCATCTCCATTTGTGTATGATGCATCCCATGTTGCTACATATGTTGTTGGTGCGGTTTCTTTGCTTAAATCTATTAATGTTATTTTCTTAATTTTATCTGCTGTATACGTTTCTACACCTAATCTCTTACAGGAACCTATAGCATAGTAAGTTCTTTTATAAGTAGAATTATCATATTTACTGTCTCTCCTCATCAACGTCGGATTATCTTTTACGATTACGTCTCTTGTTACACTCATACCTTCTACATTTGCAGAATCTTTTATTGTGTATGTATATGTATAAGTTCCCTTTGTGCTTGTATCGATGCTTGATACTACTGTCCCGTCTTTTTTAATCACTGGTCCTGATACCGTGTAACCATAAGGCGTGTACGTTGTACCATTTGCATTTTGGGTCATTCCTGCTACTGTTACACCAGCATCTACATATGTACTGCCAGCTGGTACTTTCGCAGGATTATCACCAACTAATTCTAAAATAGGCTTAATTCTGTCTGCGCCAAATATATCCGCATAATTTGTATCAGATTCAAAAGTAGTTTCTGCAGTTGTGCTTGGTACATATAAAATTGCGTTTGTTAATGTCTTTAGACCAGTAGACGTTGTTGCATTATCATTCAAAGTCATGATTGAATCTCGTGGAGTGATAATGGCTTTTAGTTTTGAGCAATTACCAAACATACTTGTGCCAGTTAGTCTATCAAAATTTGTACCTAGTTTTAATGAGGTTAGACTAGTACAGTCATAAAACATATAACTCATATCCGTTACTTTGCTTGTATCAAAGTTACTTAAATCTAAACTTGTTAAACCGCTACAATAGACAAACATATTTCCTATCTTTGTTGTATTACTTGTGTCAAAGTTACTTATGTCTACGGTTGTTAAATTTTCACAAGTTTTAAACATAGAATCCATGCTCTTTACATTCTTCGTATCAAAACCACTTACATCTAAAGTTGTTAAGTTATAACAACAATTAAACATCGAAATCATGCTTGTTACATTACTTGTGTTAATACCTCTTAAATCTAAAGTCGTTATATTTTGACAATATTGAAACATACAATTCATATTTGTTACGTTAGTTGTATTAAAATTATTTAAATCCAATTGCGTCAATTGTTTGCAAAAATCAAACATAAAACTCATATCTGTTACGTTACTCGTATCTAAATTACTTAATCCTTTTATCTCCACACAGTTTTCGTAGTCTTTAAACAAATAACTCGAATTGCTCGGTGCATATATTTTTCCTTCTGCTCCTATGTATAAATCATACATCGTATTATCTACCGAATTTTTTACAAGCCATGCTGTTACGGTTCCATCCCCGTTGGTATATGATGCATCCCATGTTGCTACACAATTCGTTGGTGCCGCCGTCTTACTTAAATCTATTATTTCAATTTTTTTTATTTTATCTGGTGTGTATGTTTCCACACCTAACCTCTCATATGAACCTATAGCAAAATAAGTAGTTTTTCGAGTAGAAGAATCATACTTGCCATCTCTCTTCATAAGCTGAGCAGTTATAGAAGATTTATTATATATTGCATATAAAGATAGACTGGTATTATTTGAATATGTTGCACCTGGTGCATAAGATGTTCCTGTTCCATCTGATTTTGTATTCCATTCTTTAAATGTATATCCGCTCTTTGTTGGTTTTGTACTTGAGATTGATATGCTTGTTCCATCTACTTTATATTCTGTTGATGGTGCTCCACTTCCGCCATTTGCGTTGTATGTTACTTTTTCTATATATACTCTATCGTAACTTGTTTGCCCTGCTGTATCTTTTACCCATACATATACATATCCTGTTGTTTGATACCAATCATTTACTGTTTGATATGTACCACTTATACTTGTCCAGCTACTTGGTGTAGATGATGAAGTTGTAAATGCATATCCTGCTAAACCTTCGTTATCTCTTAATGTTGCTGTTATTATTGCTGATGTTCCATTTGTTGTACTTAAATATACTGTTGGTGGATTATCTGTTACTGCATCTTTTTCCCAAACAGCATACATAACTGTACTTGAACTTACACTTGCTATCGAGCCAGCTGTATAAGTTGCACTTGTCGCTGAAGAACTTGTAGACCAACCTAAAAATGTATATCCACTTCTCGTTGGTGTTCCACTTGGAATTATAAAGTTTGAATCCGCCAATTTATATTGAGTTGATGGAACAGAACCACTTCCACCATTTGCATTATACGTTATAGTAATGCATTCTGCATCTGTTCCAAATGTATTTTCTTGTGACCTACCAGCAACAAAATTGTACCATCCTGTTCTATCAACAGTCATTGTTGTTGTTCCACCATTTTGTATATAAGGAAATAAGCCATCTGTTGTTGTAATCTCAGACGAAGTATAAACAATACCGTATTTCACATCACTATACATTCCTGCTTTAATTTGCGTCATCGTAACTGTTTGCGTTGTGCTAGCATCACATGTTGCATCAATCTCAAATTTACCATACACATCTATATTAAAGCCATCTATTTTATCTTTATACATTGTACGAACACCGACTGTATCACCTATTTCATCTACTTGTGGATTAATAGTTTTACTAGATGCCGATTTGTTTTTTACATTATTCAAATCAGAAGTAGCACAAAGGAAAGCTCTTCCGTCTTCTGTATCAAAAGAGTTTGAAATAACTTCATTATTTGATTTGATTGCACTTTCAAGCGCCACGTCATTTTTGATGCGTTCCGCATTTTCATGATTGTTTGCAAGCATATTTTTTTCACTTGTATTTGATATTGTAAGCCCGTACGCATTAAAAACTAAAATTGTTGAAGCAACCCCCAATATTGCACCGATGGTTGTTTTTTTACATTTACCCCTCATCACATCAAAAATTTTTCCTTTGTTCTTCATAGCACATTTCTCCTTTGTTTTTGCTAATGTTATGCTTTAATACCATTATCTCTTCAAATTATAGCGACTTTAAAACCGCTTGTCTACACGCGTACTCGCGCGTATATATAAGATAAGTAGCAAATCTTGGTGTGAATATCTATTAACAAACTTACGGAAATAAACATGGTGTTTTTCACATATAAACAATATTTTCGATTTGTTAAATTTAGATTAATCTTTTGTTACATTACTATTACAAATCGTGTAACATTTCTGTAATAATTCCGGCAATACTTTATTTCCGTAGAAAAACAAAAGGAAGATTCTTTAACTTAAGAATCCCCCTTCGCTTAATTTCTTTACCAAGTAGCTCCTGTAACTACGACTTGATCTTTATATTTAACTGTATAGATTACTAGTTTTGTACCAACTGTTGATGTATCTACTGGCAATCCACTTACTGAAAGTGTATATCCATATACTGTGTACTCACTAGCTTCTGCTTCTTCAAATCCTGCTACTTTTGCTCCTTGATCTACATACTCTGTTCCTACTGTTACATGTACTGGATTTGATCCTATAATCTCTAAGATAGGTTTTACTCTAGCTTCGCCAAATACTGTAGCGTAGTTGGTTGCTGTTTCATAATATCCTTTTGATTCAAGATTTGGAACATATAATGTTGCATTTGTTAATGTATTTAATCCTGTTCCTGTAGCACTAAGTGTCATTGCCTCAGATGAAGCTGTAATCTTCTTTTGTGCTATTATAGCTTTTAAGCTACTGCATCCTGTAAACATATTTGAACCATTTAACTTATTAAATTCTTCACCTAATAATACTGATTTCATGCTACTATTTGCAGTAAACATACCGCTAATATTCGTTACCTTCGTGGTATTAAATGTATGCAAGTCTAATCTTTGAACTTTTAAACAACTTGCAAACATCGAGCTCATGTCTGTAACATTTGCTGTGTTAAAGTTTGTAACATTTAAAGTTTCAAGTTTTGACATACCCATAAACATTGCACTCATATTAGTTACATTTGAAGTATTAAATGCATTAACATTTAAAGATGTTATATTGCCACAATCCATAAACATTTGAGACATATTATTAGTATTTGTCGTATTAAATCCGTTAATATTTAGACTAGTTAAATTACTACTCTCTTTAAACATCTTGCTCATATTTGTAACTTTACTTGTATCAAATCCACTAACATTTAAAGTGGTTAGATTATTAGTCATAAACATACCTTCCATATTAGTAACACTTGAAGTATTTACTACACTTACATCTAATGTACTCATACTAGCTAAGTTACTAAACATATAGCTCATGTCTGTTACGTTTGTAGAATTCATCTTATTTAGTCCGTTTATATTATCGCATTTAGTATAGTCTGCAAATAATCTCTTACCATTAGTTAATACTAATGTTCCTTCTCCACCGATATATAAATCATACATTGATGAATTTGTTTGATTCTTCACAGCCCAAGCATATACCGCTTCATTTTCATCTCTTGAAGCATCCCACATAGCTTCATAAGTTGTCGGAGCATTTGTTTCAAGTAGGTTAATTATTGTAACAGATTTAATTAAATCTGAAGTATATTTTGTCTTTCCAGCCCTATATGCGCCAATTGCATATCCAGCTTTTTCAGATGTTACACCATTTGAAGTTACTGTTTGAACTTCTCTTGCCATTAGGTAAGGTGTTAATCTGTCACCAACTTTTTCGACTTTGTTATTTTCGTTATCTGTTATGTCAGTAAATGTAGCATCGTTATAGTTTTCTTTTGAAGCTGTAACTTTAACGAAAATATACATTCCGATTTTATCTGTTGTTGGAGAATATGTTTTTGCATTTGCACCTGTAATTACAGTTGCATTATTAATATCGTTTGTAGTTCCATAGTACCAAGCATAAGTTAGACTTGCATCATTTGGATTAACTGTAACTTCTGCAGTTAAAGTCTTTCCAACCCTGTTTGTACCAGTAATTATCACACTACCAGTAATTGTTGCAGGTTTAACTTCAAGAATACCTTCTTTTAAAGTAACACTGTAATTTGCAGTTACATTCTCACCATTGTGATAAATATTATATGTTGCAATAACATTTGATGTAGTTCCAACATTTGTTATTGTACCACTTGTTGTAACTGACAATGTTTGATCTGGAGCTAAAGAAGTTCCTGATGTAATGCTAAATGCACTTGAAGTTAATGCTGTACCATTATATACCTTGCTTGCACTACCAGCAGTAATTTCGAGCGGTCTCTTTGTAATTGTGAAATCTTTTGTGCTACTAGAACCTTCGTAGTTACCTTTACCAGTAATAGTTACTGTTGCTGTTCCTGCATCTTTGTTATTCTTATATGATACATCATAATCTTTGCCTTCTTCTAAAGTTACTCCATTTACTTTAATAGTTAATCCTGGCTCTTTTGGGATTCCATCATATACAAATGAGTCATTATCTAATGTAATATCAAAATCTACATTATCTGCTGCTGTTACTGTTAATGTACCAACACCTTTTGTGATATCGTAGTTAGAAGTTACATCTGTACCACTAGCATCTTTAATGATTAGTGTACTAATTGTATTTTCTACTGTTCCAACATTAGTTATCGTACCTGTCGTAGTTAATGTTATTTCATGGCTAAAAACTAAACTTCCTGCTGTCACTTCTGGCTCATTGCTTGTTAATGGTAATGTGTCATATTCTTTTGTAGCATCTTTTGGTTTAATAGTGATAGGTCTCTTTGAAATCATGAAGTTAATTGTTCTACTACCAGAATAATTATTAATACCTGTTATAGTTATTGTTGCCATACCTGCATTAATATTATTTGTATAAGTTACAGTATAGTCTTTATTTAAAACTAATGTCTCTGTACCATTTTTAAGTGTTACTTCTGGTCTATACTCAGCATCCTTATATATTCTTTCTTCAGATGGTATAGTTGCTGTAACATTTGGATTGTTTTCACTTATATCTATAGAAGTAATTCTAAATTCTTTTGTAGGTGTTGTTGCACCTTTATAGTTTGCTGTTTCTTCTATAACTGCATACATATAGTAAGTTCCAGCACTTAAACTTGTAGAACTTGTTACTGTAGTCCAGTTAGTTCCGTTTGAATTTGAATTACTTGTGTTATAGTAATAAGTTACATTTCCATTTCCAGTATTGCCATTTACACTTGGATCAGCTTTTGTTCCACCATATACATAGTCAGACATATTAACTGTTGGAGTTATATTTGCTTTCGTAATTGTGAATGTCTTTTCACCTATAGCACCAGCATAGTTACCTTTACCAATGATAGTTACTGTTGCTGTTCCAGCATTTACATTATCTTTGTAAGAAACATCATAATCTGTTCCTTTTACTAATGTTGCAGTTCCTACCTTAACTGTTGGTGTTGGTTTCTTGGCTGTTCCGTCATATACAAAAGTATCTTTATCTAAAGTAATGTCAAACTTAGCATCTTTTGCTGGTGTTATAGTTAATGTGCCTGCTTGTTTTGTAATGTTGTAGTTTACTGTCACATCTCTATCAGTTGTATCTTTAATTACTACGTTTGTTATTGTGTTTGGCACACTCCCTACATCTGTTATTGTTCCTGATATTGTTACTGTCATTGTATGATCTTGAGCTAAAGTTCCGCTTGTGATTGTATATGTGTTATTTGTTAAAGGTAATGTGTCGTAAGCTTTTGAAGCATCATTTGCTTTTACTGTTATTGCTCTCTTTGTGATTTCGAATGTCTTCTCACCAATTGAGCCTTCGTAGTTACCTTTACCTGTAATAGTTATAGTTGCTGTTCCGGCATCTTTGTTATCTTTATAAGAAACATCATAATCTGTTCCTTCTACTAATGTCTTACCATCAACTTTAATAGTTGCTTCCGGTTCTTTCTCTGTTCCATCATATTCGAAAGTATCGTTATCTAGCGTGATATCAAAATCAACACTTGCTGAAGTTATAGTTAATGTACCAGTTACTTTTGTAACATTATAGTTAGCTGTCACATCTGTTCCACTCGCATCTTTAATAATTAGTGTGCTAATTGTATTTGTGATGCTTCCTACACTTGTGATACTTCCAGTTGTTGTAATAGTTGCAGTATGTCCTGAAACTAAGCTTCCTGCTGTTACTTCTGCTACATTACTCGTTAATGGTAATGTGTCATATACCTTTGAAGCATCTTTTGGTTTTATTGTAACATCTCTCTGTTCAATTATAAATGGTACTGCAGATGTTGTTGCTCCGTTATAGTTTGTTGTTGCACTTACTACTGCATACATATAATATGTTCCAGCATTTAAGGTTGTTGAGCTTGTTACAGTACTCCACAAAGTTCCGTTTGCATTTGAGTTAGTTGTGTTATAGTAATACGTTACTGTTCCGTTTCCTGTATTACCTTCTACACTTGGCTCAGATTTTGTTCCACCATAAGTGTATCCTGTCATATTTACTGTTGGCGTTATATCTAATTTCTTTACAGTTAATGTTGCTGCATTTGATGTAGCTGCTGATGCATACTGTGCATTTCCTATAATACATCTATATTGATATCCATTCATAGCCATCGTTGTTGCAACTGTTGTAAAGCTTGATGTTGTCATTCCTGTTCCTTGTATTGTTGTACAGTCTGCCCATGTAGCTGATGCGCTTGTTCTATATTGCCATTTATATGTTGTTGTACTTGGGTTACCAGCATTTGCCACTATTGTAAATGTTGCTTTTGTTCCTATGTTTACATTTTGATCTGTTGGTTGTGTTTTTATACTTGGTGCATAGTAAACTGTTAATAATGCTCTCGTACTTGTCGCACTTCCTGCACTATTTGAAACTGTGCAATAATAATAACTTCCATTTAATCCTCTTACCATATTTGCTGCTGTTATGCTATATGTTGCACCTGTTGCTCCTGTTATAGCTGTTCCTACTCCTGTTGTTGAAGTTGCTTTATACCATTGATATTTTAAGTTAGTTCCTGTTGCTACTACACTAAAGCTTCCTGCTACTCCTTCTTTTACTGCAAGATTTGACGGATTTGTTGTAATTACTATTGATGAATCTTTTACTGTATCACTTCCATTTGTACTTGCATCTGTCACATCAGTAAATGTTGCAGTATTGTAATTTGCTTTGTTTGCAGTTACTTTTACAAATACATATTTTCCAATATATGTTGTATTATTTAACGCTAGTGTACTTCCTGTACCAATACTTGTTCCTGATGTTGCTGTTGCTGATGTTGAATAATACCAGTTATATGTCAACGTACAATCGGCCGGTACTGTTGTTACTTCTGCTGTCAATGTTTCACCATATATTGTTTGACCAGTTATTTTTACGCTACCTGTTATTGTTGCAGGTGTTACTTTTAATGTACCATCTACTGTTGTTACATCGTAATTCTTTGTAACATCTTCATTTGAAGCTATGATTTTATATGTTGCAATCTTATTAGATGTTGTACCAACATTTGTGATACTTCCACTTGTTGTTACAGTTAATGTTTGTCCAGAAGGTACGCTTCCTGATGTGATTTCAAACTTACTAGAAGTTAAAGGCATTCCATCATAAACTTTATCTACGCTCCAAGCTTTAATTGTTAACTTTCTCTTTGTGATTGTGAATTCTTTTGTACCTATAGAACCATCATAATTTCCTTTACCCGTAATAGTTATAGTTGCTGTTCCAGCATCTTTGTTATTCTGGTATGATACATCGTAGTCTGTTCCAGCTTCTAAAATAATCGAACCTACTTTTACTGTTGCTGTTGGTGTCTTGGTTGTTCCGTCATACTCAAATGTATTGTTATCTAACGCAATATCAAATGTTACACTTCCAGCTGATGTTATTGTTAAAGTACCAGTTGCTTTTGTAACATTATAGTTTGCCGTTACATCTGTTCCACTAGCATTTTTAATAGTTAGTGTACTAATTGTATTTGTGATACTTCCTACACTTGTGATGCTTCCAGTTGTTGTAATAGTTGCAGTATGTCCTGTAACTAAACTTCCTGCTGTTACTTCTGCTACATTACTTGTTAAAGGTAATGTGTCATATACTTTTGATTCATCTTTTGGTTTTATTGTAACTGCTCTTTGAGTAATCATGAAGTTTTCTGTTCTAGTACCAGTATAGTTATTGATACCTTTGATTGTAACAGTTGCCATTCCAGCATTAATGTTATCCGAATAACTTACACTATAATCCGTGCCTTCAACTAATGTTGTTGTACCATCTTTTATTGTTACTACTGGTGTATATGCAGCATCTTTATATACTCTATCTTCTGTTGGAATTGAAACTGTAATATCTGGATTATTTTCACTTATGTCTTTACTTTCTATTTCTACTTCTCTAATAACACTCATTCCATCCAAACTACTATTTGGTTCATGTACTGTATATGTCAAAGTGTATGTTCCAACATTTGAAGTATCTACACTAGATACTACTGTACCGTCTTTCTTAATTACTGGTCCTGAAACTGTGTAGCCATATGGTGTGTATGCCAAGCCATCTGCATTCTTAGTCATACCTGCAACTGTTACACCGCTATCTACATACGTTGCACCTTTTGATACTTTTACTGGATTATCGCCTACTAATTCCAAAATAGGTCTAATTCTGTCTGCACCAAATACTGTGCTATAATTTGTTGCTGCTTCATAAGCTGTTTCAGATGTAGTATTTGGTACATACAAAATTGCATTTGGTAAATCTATTAATCCATTTGGTCCAGCTATTATTTTTCCACTTGAATTAGTTACATTTTCAGTTCCACTTAATGTTGGAGCATCACCCGGAGATGTAATTGCTTTTGTAGTTATAATTGCTTTTAAATTACTACAGCCTTTAAACATATCATAGCCATCTAACCTATTAAAGCTATTTCCAAAGATGATGGATTCTAGATTGCTACAATCGTTAAACATATAATTAACATCTACCCCAAGTACGGAGCTACCACTACTATTGCCGTATGTTTTTCCATCTAAGCTTATTGTGTTAAAATTTCTCAAATCTAGACTTGTTAAACCACTGCATCTAGAAAACATAAATCCCATTGATTTGACTTGACTTGTATCAAAGTTACTTACATCTAGACTTGCTAGACTGCTACAGCCATCAAACATAAAACCCATATCTGTTACTTTTGATGTATCAAAGTTACTTACATCTAGACTTACTAAACTGTTACAGCCATCAAACATAAAACCCATATCCGTTACTTGGCTTGTATCAAATTTACTTACATCTAGACTTGGTAACTTGCTACAGCCAGTAAACATATATCTCATATTTGTTACTTTTGATGTATTAAAATTACTTACATCTAAACTTGATAAACTCCTACAGCCATAAAACATATCACACATACTCGTTACTTTGCTTGTATCAAAGTTACTTACTTCTAGACTTGCTAAACTTCTACAGTTATGAAACATAGAGCCCATATTTGTTACATTTGAGGTATTAAAATTACTTACATCTAGACTTGGTAAACTTCTACAGTTATAAAACATAGAGTCCATATTTGTTACATTCGATGTATCAAAGTTACTTACATTTAGACTTGTTAAACTGCTACAGTAAGAAAACATAGAGCCCATATTTGTTACATTCGATGTGTTAAAGTTACTTACATCTAGACTTGTTAAACTGCTACAGTCAGAAAACATATAATCCATATCTGTTACACTTGATGTGTCAAGCATTGTTAAGTTATTTATTGCAGTACAGTTTTTATACTCACCAAATAAGTTATATGAATTTGCTGATGCTACTATTGTTATATCATCTGCTCCTATGTATAAATCATATTTTGTACTATCTGTCGTATTTGGTATTACCCACGCTATTACTTTATTATCTCCATTTGTGTATGATGCATCCCATCTTGCCTCTGCTTCGTTTGGTACATTTACGTTATCTACAAATGTAATAGAGTTAATTAAATCTGCGGTATATTTTTTATTGTTTGATCTTTTTGCTCCTATTGCATAAAACACATCTTTTCCACTTACATACTCAAAACTCTCTCTCTCCATTAATTTTGCTATAGGTAAACTTTCTACGGCATTAATTGTTAAAGCAGGTAAACATGTTTTTAAATTACCAGCGTTATCATATAAATATATTTCTGTAACATAAGTTCCATATCCGTTTAGTTTATATTTTACTTCACCAGTACTACCATTTATACTATATGAAACGTTATAATCTTTTGTTCTGTCTGCTCCGTCTTTCTTCATATATACATCAAAAAGTTTTAATCCAGACAAATTGTCTGACATACCTGTAAAGTTTAATGTTATTTCTGCTGTCTCACTCGTTACATAATGTTTTCCACCTTTAAATGTAGTGCCAGATACCGTGTATGTACCAGTTACTGGTTTTGTTTTATCTATTTTCAAATCGTAAGCACTTGGATTAGTTCCATCATAAGCATATATCCATGTATTTCCCGCATTATCTGTAGCTCTAAAATATACTACTCTGTCGCCTTCTTCTGTCCATGTCTTGTTTGCATTGCCACCTGCAGAAGAATCCCAATCTGAATACCATGTGTTTAAATCATAGCTATACTCTAAAAGTTTAACTCCAGATAAATTATCTGTTGCTTCTACATATTTTGTAATATCTACATTTTTCCAACCTGGATCGTAAGTTATTGATGTTATTTGAGGAGGAGTAGTATCATATATAACTGCTGTTCCATCTACTATTCTTCTATTCCCTGCTTTATCATAGATGTGAGCACCAAAATAATAGTTCCCATCTCCTTGACTCAATGCTCCTGTTGTTGTATCACGTATTTCGTCAAAAGTAAAGCTTACTTCCCACAAGCCTGTTGTTGAATTAAATGTAGTGCTTTTTTCTGTATTTGTTTTTACCCAATCCTTTGAACCAGTCCATGCCATCATTTTAACATGATCTACACCTGACAAAGCATCTGTGGCATTAACATAGATTGTTACACTGTTTTGATTTGTACATGTTGTGCTTGCAGAAACAGTTCCGTTCGGTAATGTTTTGTCTATCTTTAAATCATAAGGGCTTGGATTAGTTCCATCATAAGCATATATCCATGTATTTCCCGCATAGTCTGTAGCTCTAAAATATACTACTCTGTCGCCTTCCTCTGTCCATGTTCTTTTTGCATAACCATTTCCTGAAGATTCCCAGTCTGAATACCATGTGGTCAAATCATAACTGTATTCGATTAGTTTAACTCCAGACAAAGTATCTGTTGCTTCTATTTCTTTTGTTATATCTACGTTTTTCCAACCTGGATCATAAGTTATTGATGTTATTTGAGGTGGCGTTTTATCTGCTACTATTGTCACACTTTCGCAAGTAACAAGATTGTTTGCATTATCATATAAGTATATTTCTGTAACATATACTCCTTCTCCGTTTAAGTTATATTTTACTTCTCCATTTGTGTCGCTTATATTATGAGATACATTATAATCTTTTGTTCTTGTTGCGCCATCCTTTTTTAAATACGGGTCAAAACGACTTAATCCCGATAAGTTGTCTGACATTCCCGTATAATTCAATGTAATACTTGCTGCTGTGTCAGTCGTATAGTATCTACCATCACTTCCTTTGGTAGCTCCTGATACTGTATAACTTCCTGCATTTGGAGATGTAGAATCGTATGTAACCCATATTCCTGGTGCTATTTTATATTGTCCGTCTTTTGCAACCAAGTGTGCATCAAAAAGATAAGCCGAACTATCTCCATTGTTTGTTTCATTTGTTGTAGTATTTGGTAAGTTGGCAAACGTATAATCTGCATACCATTTTCCTATTGATGAATCGTACTGTGCTGTTTGTGTAAGCGCATATTCTTTCCACCAACCACCTTGCCATCCATTTACATTTATATATGACATTTGGTCATAAGGAATTGTTGATTCTATATATATTCTAATTGTTGGGCTATTTGTAACAAGTTTATCTGTAGTAACTGTTCCTGCTAATTCTACAAATGTTTTAGAAAGAGAACCTGCAGATATCTGTTTGTTATTTCCTGCTCTATCAACCGCCCAACAATCTGCATAATATATTCCTCCACCATTATTTGTAGCTCCACTTGTACCATGTGGTACATCTGTATATGTGAAATCCGCGTACCATTTTCCTGTGCTACTATCATACGTACCAGATACGTTTTTTGAAGTTGTTGATGGATTTACTCCAAACCATCCGAAAAAATTTACGTCTGAAATGCCAGTTAAATTATCGTCTCCTGTAAACCATGCTCTATAATATGTTCCCTTATCTTCTAATGTTATACTTCCGGTAGGTCCTTCTGTATCATACACTACACTAGGAGTTCCTATGATGGCACGATTTCCAGCTTTATCAAATATATGTGCTCCAAAGTAATATGGGCCTTGTCCTTGGTTTGTTGCACCAGTTGTTGTATTTTTTATTTCACTAAAATTGTATGTTACTCCCCATAAACCTGTATCTGCATTAAATGTTGCATATTTTTCTGAATTTGTACTAACCCAATTTGAAGAGCCTGCCCATGCTGTTACTATTACTTCACCTACTCCCGAAAGTTCATCTTCTGCAGCAACATATATTTTTATAGAATTTTGATTTGTATTAGCTGTAGAAGCGTACATGCTTCCGGTAGGTGCTGTTTTATCTATTACTACATCTACTGTAGTTTCTGATGTTGCACCAAGCATACCTACATGGTTTGCTGTTATTCTTGTTGTACCTTCTGCAGATATTGTTCCGGTAAATTTATTGTTTGTAAGTGCTGCACTTGTGTAATTTGAACTAACATCACGAGCTGAATCTGCATTGGCATTATTAGCATACATACCACTAACGCCTGCTGTTGCTACCATTGTGCTTCCTGATGTTTCTACTTGTTTCCAATATCCAATAAGGTTACCCCAATATGCACTATTTGAATTCATCTCTGTATACATACGATCTGCTGAACTTGCTGCAACTCCTGTATTAAATATTTTTGTCTCTTTCATCATTGATCCATCAGGCAAGCCAACATTATTATTACTGTAATAACCACCTAGTTGTAGTCTGCTCTTTGCCATATCTGCAGCACTACTTGTTTTTCCTTTTATGCTTAGTTCAGCCTGCTGTCCATTTATATATATTACTACATTACTTCTATTCATATCTTTGCCATTTATTGCTTGAACCGATAAGTATGCCCAACCACTGTAAAAGCCAAGTCTTTGAAGTTCTGCCTGAGAAACATAAGATCTATATACCTTCGATGAATTGTAAAGAACTAAATTTCCATCCGAACTTATATATAATTGACTATATCTACCTTTTCCTGTATGGAAAATGTAATAGCTTTTTCCACCATAAACAGGTAAATATATCCATGTTTCAAATGTATATGTTTTTGGTACTGAAGATACCCACTGAGAATTTATACCAGCATTTGAACCATTTCTATTATATCTTCCTGCTCTTGTTACTGCATTACCTCCTGTTGTTGCTCCACTTAAATCATATTCTGTTAGTTTTAGTGGTTTCTTTGAAACGCTATCTTCTGTTTCTATATTCCAACTTACGTTACTGTTTGAATAAACGACATTATTTTCACTCGTTCCTGTAAAGTTTGTTCCTTTAACATTTACTACTGGAGCTCCTGGTTTTGGATCTGTAGCTTCTGCATTACCTCCACCACCATCGTTTGTTGATGATGATGTTCCTTCAGAAATCTCACATACGTCACACTTTCCATCTCCATTGTTATCTACGTGTGCTCCATAACTCTTTGTAGCAGTACAAGATGATGAAACTGTACATTTTTTCCAGTGATGCGTTGCTGTTCTTGTCCATGTTGATGAATACGAATGGTCTCTACAACTTACCCATTTTGCATGATTACATCCTCTATTACATAGTGTTCTTGAAGAATTATATGGACAGTGTGCCTTGCTACAATGTCCTCCACTAGTATTATGTTTTTCCTTATAGCCACATACACATATATAGCAGTACGTTGAATCATTCAAATAATGACTGTTATAATGCATTACTGCATTTGCAAAAGTTTTTCCACAACAGCACCATATACTATGACTTGTAGAATTATGTGTATATCCTCTATTCGGACAATTTATGTGATCTCCCGCTTTACAGTTTGCACAAATACGTGCCGCATCGGTCTGATTTAATCCTCCTAATGTAATTAATATTGTTATCGTTAAAAGTAATAACATCAAAATTTTCTTTTTCATTTGTAACCTCCAAAATTAAAAGTTATATCTATACTTTTTACTCATTAGTTGTTTAGCCAATCTTTTGTCTGTTCTCTCACTTCATCTAAGTGATTTGAGAGTATCATTGTTGCTACATTTCCGCCCATCTCTATTGCACTTCCATATTGTCCTTCTAGTATTTCTCGCATTAACTCATCATCTGTTATTTTCTCAACAATTTTATTTTTATCCCTCATAAACATCTGCATTAAGCCGGTTCCATCTTGCCCTTCTCTAATTTTCACTTTCCAAACTTGTATCGGATGTTCTTTGTTATTGTCTATATATATCATTTTCTCGTTATCCTTATATGCTCCCCAATCCATTAATTTATCTGCTTCTTCTTTCGATAAACAATCTTTGGCATCTATATTAACTTTGTACTCCGTCTCTCCAGAGCCATTCACATTTGGTGTGTTTGGATTATATGTATTTTTATTTTTTTTCGCCTGATAAATTCCAAAAAGTAAAACACCAACTCCAATTATTAAAATAACTATTGCTCCTATAAGAAAGTTTTTGTTTAGTTTTTTCATAAATGTTTTTCCTCCCAAAAATTGTTTTGTTATTTGGCATAAACCTTAATAACACTTCAAATTATAGCCACTTTAAAACATCTTGTCTATACGCGTACTCGCGCATATATATAAGATAAGTAGGAATTTTTGGTGTGAATATCTATTAACAAACTTACGGAAATACAAAACATGTTTTCAACATTTTCTAACAAAATGTGCATTGTTAAATTTAAGTTAATATTTCATTACATTAATGTTACAAAATGTGTAATATTTCTGTAACATTTCTCAAACAACCTATCTCCGTAAGAATTTTGAGAAAAAGGGACGGTGAGAAAAAGGGACGGAGGAAATTTCTCATTTTTGAGAAAAAGGGACACTCCTATATTCTTAAAATTTTACGCAAAAAAATAGACCGTATCTTTTTTGATACAGTCTATATAAATATCTTTTCTATTCTCCCGAAATGCTACCAGCAACAATTATATCAGCTTCAACTTTTGCTGTGTTTGCACAGCTTTTCATGATTTGTGAATTAATAATATCCATATTTTCTGGTTCTATTGATGATGTTACTGCTGAAAATTCAGCAAGTAATGTATTATTTGAATCGTACATCTTTACTACTATTGTAATATCTTTGATAACTTCTTGTGTCATATTTTCAATACTTGCTGAAACTGTAGAGAAACCATCTATTTCATCGATATTGAAATGAGATAATCTAATACCGTCTTTAACAAATTCTGCATTTCTTACTCCATCTATTGCAAGAATTTCATTTCCGACTTCC
>ERZ825670.2575-NODE-2575-length-16878-cov-6.115556_pt1 | contig 16878 bp, 15 predicted proteins | sample MGYA00519929_ERZ825670 | MGnify/ENA primary metagenome ERZ825670 (study PRJEB31778, sample SAMEA3449207) | human gut metagenome | biome: human gut; feature: human-associated habitat; material: faeces | place: United Kingdom | collected 2010/2012 ...
GCTCTTCCGATCTTCTGCCTCACCTCCCAGCCGTTTGTATTCCTCCCAGAAGGAGGGATAGGATTTCTGCACCACCTCCGCTCCCGTAATGGTGACCGGAGCCGCGGCGGCGGTTGCGGCGGCCGCCGCCGCCATCACGATGCGATGGTCGTTCGCACCGTCCACCGTGCCGCCGGAAAAAGCTGGCACGCCGCGGACGGTCAGGCTGTCCGCCGTTGTCTCCGCCGGAACGCCGAGCGCGCGCAGCAGCGCGGCGGTCGTCGACAGGCGGTCACTCTCCTTCATGCGGAGTCGGGCCGCGTTGACAAAATGCGTCGTGCCATTCCGCCGCGCGGCCATCACCGCCAGCGGCGGCAGCAGGTCGGGGCAGTCGGACACGTCCACGCTCTGCTCCCCCGCCGGCTTGAATCGCTCATAGAGCGCGGCGACTACGCGGTCGCCCTGCGCGGAGGCTTCGTTCAATCCGCGCAGCTCAACGCGGTTTCCAAGAAAACGCGCCGCGTACCAGAAGCCCGCCTGCGACCAGTCGGCCTCCACCGCCGCGTCAAAGGAGCGGTAGACCGACGGCGGCACGGCAAAGCGTTCCGCTTCTCCGTCTACCCTCACGCCGGCCCGCGCGAGCGCGTCGCGCGTCATGGCGACATAGTCGCGGCTCTCGAGCCGCGTGGTCGATACCAGCGTCGAGCCGCCGCCGAGCAGCGGCAGCGCGAAAAGCAGCCCCGTGAAAAACTGGCTCGAGACGTTGCCCGCCAGCCGGTACTCCCCCGGCGTCAGCGTACCGCGCACGGTAAGCGCACCGGCAGCCTGTTCATAGGAAATGCCTTTTTCGTCAAAGAGGTCCAAATATGGCTTCTGCGGGCGCTCCATCAGCCGCCCGCGGCCGGTGAATACGCCCCCGCCCGCGACCGCCAGCGCGATGGGAATGAGGAAGCGCAGCGTCGAGCCGGACTCGCCGCAGTCAAAGCGCGGAAGCTCCGGAAAGGGTTTTCTCTTGCCGCCGATGCCGGTCACGCGGAGGGTCCCTTCGTCTGTCTGCTCCCACTTCGCGCCGAGCGCCGCCATGCAGCGCAGCGTCGCCTCGATGTCCTGCGAGAGCGCGACATTCTTGACCGTGCTCACGCCGTCCGCGAGCGCGGCGGCCAGCAGCAGGCGGTGCGCCATCGACTTGCTCGGCGGCGGCGTGACCGCGCCCGCGAGGGCGTGCGGTCGGATACGAACATCCATCCTCAATCCCCCCGTCCGGCGGCGATGATGGGCAGAAGCTCCGTCACCGGGATCCTTTTCAGTTCGCAGCCGCCGATGGCACTCGGCACAACGATGGTGATGCTGTCCCCGCTGCGCTTTTTGTCCGCCAGCGCGGCTTTCGCCAGCGCCTCGGCGGGATAGTCCGTGCCGGTCGGCAGGCCGTTCTTCTCCAGACACGCCGCGATGCGCGCGGACACCCCCGGCTCGGCCCAGCCGAGCCGTTCGGAGGCGCGCGCCATGACGGCAAGTCCCGCCGCGACCGCGTGGCCGTGCGGAATGGCATAGCCGCTGCACTTTTCGATGGCATGGCCGACGGTGTGGCCGAGGTTCAGCTTGCGCCGCTCGCCCCGCTCCTTCTCGTCGCGCTCGACCACGCCCGCCTTGTAGCGGACGCAGCGGGCGATGACCTCGGCGGGCGCGTCGGTGAGCGTGCCGTTCTCAAAGAGGGAAAACAGCGTCTCGCCGCTCAGCACACCGGTCTTGATGGCCTCCGCCGCGCCGTCGGCAAAGACGGCGGCGGGCAGGGACCTCAGGCAGTCCGTATCGCACAGCACGGCGGTGGGCTGCAAAAACGCGCCCGCAAGGTTCTTTCCCGCCGCGAGGTCAATAGCAGTCTTGCCGCCGACGGAGGAATCCACGGCGGAGAGCAGCGTGGTCGGCAGCTGGACATAGCGGATGCCGCGCAGGTACGAGGCCGCGGCGAAGCCCGCCATGTCGCCGGTCACGCCGCCGCCGAGCGCCGCCACGCAGTCCGTGCGCGTGAGCTGAGACTCGGCCAGAAACTCCAGAATGGCGGAGAGCGTCGTGAAATTCTTATGCGCCTCCCCCGCTGGGAACACATAGGAGCAGACGGCAAAGCCCGCATCGCGCAGGCTCGCGCAAACCGTTTCAAGATAAAGCGGAGCCACATTGCTGTCGGCGGCGACCGCGATGCGGCAGCCGCCCAGCACGGTCTTCAGCCGTGCGCCGCACTCCCGCAGCAGTCCCGCGCCGATGGTGACCTCATAGGCCGGCGCGGTATGGACTTCAATGGTCTGAACAGAGGACATAGCTCTTCCCTCCCCGGTCGATCTTCGTTAATTTTTCAGTTGCCGCCCGCGGTGGCCTTCTTCTCGCGGCCGTCGCGCAGCAGCGCGCGCAGGTGCTCGGCGTCCTTGCTTTTCAGCGCGTCGGCATACTCCTGCAAATGTCCGATGAGGATATCCAGCTCGTCCGTCAGATAGTCCGCGTCGTCGAGAAACAGCTCCGTCCACATATCCTCGTCGAGCCGCGCCACGCGCGTCATATCCTGAAAGCTGCCGGCGGAGAAGCCGCGGCGCTTCTGCGCCTCAGGCGACTTGACATAGGCGCTCGAAACGATGTGCGCGAGCTGCGAGGTAAAGGCGATAATGCGGTCATGCTCCTCGGGATCGGAGAAGGTCAGGCTCGCAAAGCCGATATCGAGGAAAAACGCCTTGAGCGTTTCAAGCAGCTGCATATCCGTGCGCTTGTCCGGCGTAAGGATCATGGACGCGCCCACATACAGGCTGTCCGTCGCGGCGGTAAAGCCGCCGCGCTCGCGGCCCGCCATCGGATGTCCGCCGATGTAGGCGAAGCCGTACTGCTCGGCGACGGGCGCGAGATCGCGCACCACCGCGCGCTTCACGCCGCACAGGTCCACAAGGATCGCGTCCCGGCGGATTCCCTCCGCGTGCTCCTTCACCCATTTTACCGCCGCAGCGGGGCGGATGGCGACCAGCACAAGGTCGCACTCCTTCAAATTTTCCGCCGTCAGCGGCGCGTCGATGGCGCCGCACATACGCGCCATCATCATGGTCTCCTGATCGAGGTCGCAGCCGAACACGGTGTGCGCGGTGCGCGCCTTGATGCTCTTGGCCATCGAGCCTCCGATGAGACCGAGGCCGACAATGCCGACTGTCATGGTCTTACTCCTCTATCGTCTTGACAAATTCCTTCAGGCGAAGCAGCTTCTTTGCCAGCGCGTCGAACTGCTCGGGCTTCAGCGACTGCGGGCCGTCGCACAGCGCGTGTGCGGGGTCGTTGTGGACCTCGATGAGCAGGCCGTCGCAGCCGGTCGCCACCGCGCCCATCGCCAGCGGGTCGACCAGCCAGCTCTTGCCGGTGGCGTGGCTGGGGTCGACGACGATGGGCAGGTGCGTCAGCTTGCGCAGCACGGGGATCGCCGCAAGATCGAGCGTATTGCGGGTGTAGGTCTCAAAGGTGCGCACGCCGCGCTCGCAGAGAATGACGTTCTCGTTTCCGCCGGCCATGACGTACTCCGCGCTCATCAGCCATTCCTCGTAGGTCGCGGACATACCGCGCTTGATCATCACGGGCTTTTCCTGACGGCCCACAGCCTTCAAAAGGTCGAAGTTCTGCATATTGCGCGCGCCGATCTGAATGACGTCCACATTCTTGAAGAGCGGAAGCTGGCTGAGGTCCATCAGCTCGGTGACGATGGGCAGCCCCGTCTCCTCCTTGGCGATCTCGAGGTAGCGCAGGCCGACCTCGCCGAGGCCCTGGAAGGAATAGGGCGAGGTGCGGGGCTTGAACGCGCCGCCGCGCAGCATCGTCGCGCCGCTGGCCTTGACCGCCTTCGCGATGGCGACCACCTGCTCCTCGGATTCCACCGAGCAGGGGCCAGCCATGAGCGTGAGGTTGCCGCCGCCGATCTGCGTATTGCCGACCTTGACGACGGTATCCTCGGGATGGAACTTGCGGTTGGCGTTCTTATACGGCTCCTGCACACGCTTGACGTCCTCGACGATGTCCAGCGCGGAAATGAGATCGGCGTCTATCTTCGAGGTGTCGCCCACCAGGCCGAGGAGCATATTGCCCTCTCCGATGCTGGTGTGAATGATGATGCCCTTTTCCTGCAGCCATGTGATCAGGCTCTGCAGCTGCTCGGGATTCGGATTGTGCTTGAGTACGACGATCATGGTAAAATTCCTCCTTAAGCGATGAAAAAAACCGCAGCCGGTCCGGCTGCGGTTCGTCATGCATTTACGGTCATTCCGACAAAGGACCCGTTCTTACACGCGCTTGCTTTCAGCCAAACCAGAATAAGCCTTACCCATAAAATAGGTAAAGCTAAAGTAGCGGTATTCAGCACTGCGGTTCATTACGGTCATGGTCTGTGCTCCTCTCGGAAGCCTTGATGTATGCAGTATAACAGCTTAAAGTGCAAAAGGGAATCGGCATTTTCACCAAATCCGTAAAATTTGCCGATTTTCCTTCCGCCGAAACAGCCAAGCCGCGCTCCGGTCTCCCGCCGCTCCTCGCGCAAGCCGCTTCCCGCCCGCGCCGTCCGAGCGGCTTTGCCGCTGAAACGCAGGTCAAAAACAGCCCGCGGCACCAAAATGAAAAAAATCCGGAAAATTGGCAATTAGTTCTTGACAAATGCAAAACCGCTGGTATAATAACAAATGTTCGTCAAGCGAACATAGCGGGATTGTGTAATGGTAGCACAGCGGACTCTGACTCCGTATGTGAGGGTTCGAATCCTTCTCCCGCTGCCAGCAAGAGGTCTGAAACCAAAGGGTTTCAGACCTCTTTTCTTGTGTCTGACCCTTTATTTGACCCTTTAACCGTTTTGGGTCTTTCCATAGACAGTGCTCCGCATATAGGCTTCCATGCGCTCTGCGCTGTCCTGTTTCATTTTCTCGGAGACGTGGCCGTACACATCCAACGTAAACGCCGCCGTTGCGTGGCCAAGATTCGACTGCACGGTTTTTACATCATCACCATTCTGAAGGCAGAGCACTGCATAGGTATGGCGCAAGCTATGGACATTCGCCTTCTCTGCACCGATTTGCCTTGCGATCTTTTTGAAATGTGCGTACACCGTCTGCGGGCAGTAATGGTCACCAAACTCCGTCGTAAAGACAAACCACGTTTTCTGCTCCTCTACAGAATTCCATCCGCGCCACGCAGGGCCAGCTTTCATACGCCGCTCCACCTGCTCCCTCTTCTGCTCTTTCAGCATAGTCATCAGCATCGGTGGCGGAGTCAGCAGACGCTCTTTGTCATTCTTAAGGGGCGCCAACGTATAGCCACCTGCTTCCTTGGTACGCTTTAACATCTGATGATAGATTCGAATCGTTCCGCGGTCAAAGTTCACACAATCCCACGTCAACCCAATTGCTTCCGACTCTCTGACGCCGCTGAAAAGAATGAATTTCAAAATGGCACGGTAGTTGTCCTGCTCGACTAACATGGAAAACTGCTGAATTTGCTCATCGGAAAGTATTTCGATATCTTTCCGCTCTTTGCGTGGGAGAGTAGTCAGCTGCGCCGGATTCGAGCGGATTATTTCATTCCACACTGCTTGATTCAGTGCTTTGCTGAGGACGCCATGCACATTACGGACGGTCTTTGCTGATAGCGATTTTTCGCTGTCTTCTCCTCGATAAAGTCGGTTATACAGGGTTTGGATCATGTGCGGTTTCAGATCGGACAATCGGTATTTGCCTATGTACGGAATGATGTGATATTTACAGGCAATTTTGTAGTTTCGTATCGTTCCGTATTTTTTATCGCCCATGTATTCGTCTAACCAGATATTGAGCCACTGCTCCACCGTTGTCTTGTCCTCTTGGGTAAATGTTCCGCTGTCGATCTCCGCGGTGATCGCTGTAAGCTTCTGCCGTACCTCCTTCTGCGTCTTTCCGTAGACGGATTTTTGAAGCTGCTTTCCCGTTCCGGGATCAATGCCAAGGGTATAGCGTGCCTCCCAGCGCCCGTCAGGGCGCTGACGGATCGTGCCGCCGCCCTTGGCTCCTTTTGTTTTTCGCGTTGCCAATGATACCTCCTGTTCTTCTGAAATCATAAAACGGCCAGTCAGTCCGTTGTTTTATCGCTGCTTGTCGCTGTCGAGCCACGCCACGAAGTCCTCAAGGGACAGCTTTCCTGCTACGCAGGCATCGCGCTTTTCCCGCGCCTCTGCCGCCCATTTGTCAAATTCCTCGCGTGTCATCAGACCGTAGCGAATACGGGCGTTGTGCGCTTTGTAGGAGCGCTTGTACTCCTTGATGGCAGGCTCGCTGAAGATCTTTTTCTCATACAGGCGGACGGAGCCCATCTCCTTGCAGGTTTTCTCCGAGCCGGGGATCACGCGGGAGCAGTATTCCTGTTTGTAGTTCCCTGTGACGCCGAACAGCTTGCCGCAGAATTTGCAGGCGTGGAAGCGGAGGTTTGCCTCCAGATAGCGACAGAGCAGGAAACAGATCAGGTCGCTCACGCTCTCTGCGTTCAACACTTCCGCTGTAATTGCTGTCGGCTCGGAGAATTGTCCGAAGTTTAAGAGATCATCGTAGGGATACGGTACATTGCCGCCGGAATAGACGGCCTCCAAATGCAGCTGGCCATACGAGAGAATAGGAAAGCGAGCTTTATCCTTGGCGCGTTCTGCCAGATACTTTTCCCGCATATCCCTATCCCCATTGTCCTCTGTTTCCAGCACACAATGGGCAATGGTCTTCAGCTTTGGCTGCCATGCGCGGTATTCCTCCATCATGTGCTCAATTTCGTCCGTGTTGAGGACGATGCCATTCGCGGCATCGATCTCTAACCGTTCCAAGGCGGCGGCCAGCGGCGCATAGAGCGGGTTATCGCTGAGCCAGAGCTTGGCAAGGTCAAACAGCCCTCGCAAGGACTGCTCGCGCTCCTGCCCTGCATTGATCGCGTCCACGCGCATCATTATCGCGTTTAGATCGCTCTCAAAGTGCTTCAAATCATCATAGAGAAAGTCAGCGATTGCGGAGCCGAGCGGCGCGTATTTGTGCCAGAGCGGAGAATAGGAATCATTGCTTGTCTCGTTTACGGTGCGCAGCTCGAAATATTCTGATTTCTTATCTGTGTACGCACCTACCCATATTTCTTGACGGGGATGCGGATAGCTTTTCCCTGACAGCATGGCGAGCCTCCTAATAGACTGATGGAATGATTTTATAAAAATTCTATTGACAAACAGCATATCAATGGATATACTTCAGTCAATGGACGACTTAGCAAAACTAATATATATCAAAAAGTCTATTATGTCAAGAACAATTTTCAAAGGAGGTCATACATGAACAACAACTACGAAAATCTGCCCGCGGTGCTGAATGCCAATCAGCTCGCGGCAGCGTTGGGGATTTCCCGCGCAGGAGCGTATCAGCTCCTCAACACGGGGACGTTTCCCACGCTGCGCATCGGCAAACGCCTGCTTGTGCCGAAGGACAAGCTCATCGACTGGATCGAGCAGAATACGGGAGGTGGGAATGGCAACTGAAAAAGAAACGACTGCCCCGATTCCATCTGTTGCACCAGATGGGGAGCAGCCGTCCGCGCTTGCACGCACGAATAATATAGCAGATTCAGAAACAGCGCACAAGCGGTTTGGGAAAATTCAGACTGTGACCATGCCGGAGCTGATGGAAACGCGCTTCCGCATCCGTCCGGCGGTCGTCGATGGATTGCTGCCGGCGGGGACTTACCTTCTCGCCGGCGCACCGAAGATCGGCAAGTCCTTTCTCGTCTTGCAGATGGCCTATCAGGTGAGCATGGGAGCGCCCTTCCTTGGCTTTTCTTCCCGGCAAGGTACGGTTTTGTATCTTGCCTTAGAGGATACCTACGAGCGATTGCAGAAGCGTCTGGCACAGATGACGGAGCAGGACAGCGAGCACTTGATCCTCTCCGTCTTTTCCGAAACACTGGACGAAGGCTTGACGGAACGGCTGAGCGACTTTTGGAGTGAGCACACGGACACGGTACTCATCATCATTGACACCTTACAGCGGGTGCGGAGCCGGACGCCGGATGGCGGCAGCTATGCCGCCGACTATGATACGCTGGCAAGGCTGAAGGAGTTCTCCGACACCTACGGCGTCACCGTGCTGGTTGTTCATCATACGCGCAAGGAGAGCGCAGAGGACGTGTTCAACATGATCTCCGGCACCAATGGCTTGATGGGCGCGGCGGATGGCGCGCTGCTCCTACATAAAGATAAGCGCACAGCCTCGGACGCTGTTTTAGAGGTGGTCGGGCGTGACCAGCCGCAGCTCCGATTGCACGTCTCTTTCGATGCCGCGCACCTTTATTGGGAGCTGGTCGAGGTGGAGACGGGACGATTCAAGGAACCGCCGAACCCGCTGGCCGAGCTTGTTTCTCGGCTGGTGAATGAAGAAAATCCATCTTGGAGAGGCACAGCGACAGGACTTGCGCAATGTCTTTCCGAGATGGACAGCAGCCAAGCCTTTACGCCCAACTGGATCGTGCGGACGCTGAATGCACAGCAGGAGAATTTGCTGCGCGATCATGGTGTCCGCTACGTATCCTACCGCACGAAAGAGGGCAAGGCGCTTTCGCTGCGGTGGGACGGTGTACGGTAATGTACGGTATGTACGGTAAAATAGGGAGAGAGGGGTATCCCCTCAAAATACCGTACATTATCGGACATACCGTACACCGGTAAGGTCATTTTCCGTGCCGTGAGGCGGAGGAAAATGACCGCTTGAGGGAGTCCAGAGGGAACGGCTGGCACACGGACTTTGGTACAAAGTCTAGTGTGTTATACCCATCACGACGGGGGACGGGAAAACTGCGCGGGGACGCCGCTCCCCGTGCAGCTTTGACCGGGCCGAAAAAGAAGAACGACAGATGACGGTATCGTCATCTGTCGGGCGCACTTTTTCAGAAAGTCGTGGTGGGGATTTCCCGCTCCCTCGTCCCCAAACGACGACAAAGGAGGAACCGCGATGGCTTATGCCATTTTACGATTTGCCAAACATAAGGGTGGCGCGTCCAAGGCGCTGAGCGCCCACCACGAGAGGACAAAAGAGATTTACGCCAGCAATCTGGACATTGACAAAAGCCGCACCGTACAGAACTATCATTTGATTGCACCGCGTTGGAGCTACGAGCAGGAGATCCGACACCGCATCAGGACGGCTGGCTGCCGCGTGCGGAAGGACAGCGTGAAGTTTGTGGACACGCTGGTGACGGTCAGCCCCGAGTTTGCAAAGGCGCATGAAGCGGAAATGCCGGAATACTTTGAGAGAGCGTTCAACTTTCTAAAAGAGCGTGTGGGCGAAGAAAACATTATTTCCGCTGTGGTACACATGGACGAGAAAACACCGCACCTGCACCTGTGCTTTGTGCCGCTTACAAAGGATAAGCGGTTGTCTGCCAAAGAAATTCTCGGCAACAAAAAGGCGATGATCCGTTGGCAGGACGACTTTTACGCTTGCATGGCGGAGCGGTGGCCGGAGCTGGAGCGCGGCACACCTGCCGTTGAAACGAAGCGTAAGCACCTGACGCCTCAGTGGTACAAGAAAGTGACCGCAATGGACGCCAAACTGGAGAAGCTGGAAACGACCTTGAACGGCATCAATGTGCTGAACGTGGGCAAGAAGCGCGAGGAGGCGGTTGCACTGCTGGCGCAGCTTTTGCCGGAGGTAGAATCCTTTCAAACAGAAATTCTGCGGATGCAGCAGGCCGTGTCACGATCACTTTCCATGCAGCGATGCAGCACCGAGGAAAATGAAACACTAAAGGACGAGCTGACCGCCGAGCGCCGCAAAAGCGCCGAGCAGCGCGCAAAGCTCGCGGTGTTGGAGACGCGCTACAAGCGGGCCGAGAAACTGCTGAGCAGAGTACCAAAGAAAATGCTTAACCCCAATGCAATCACTGACAAGCGTAAAGAATAGTGAAACAGGGACGTTCATCGAATCGCATCGCTTTTGTTGCCATTGGCTGTTTTTCTCGGTGACGAGTTCCTTGCTTGCAATAAAATCCGGCAAGCAGGGAAAAGCAAATGCGGCTCACCGCGGGATTTATTTCGACAGTGTTCGTGCCCCACATGGGGCAAAAAGGCGAAGCGGGAGCGCTTCGCCTTTTCGTGCCTGCGGCTGGTATGGAGCTGTAAAAAGGACAAGCGCCCGAGCAATGCCCGGGCGCTTGATGTGATTCTAATGCGCGTGGATTAGAAGACCTTTGTGCTATCAATCGTGACAGACAGATGCGTAGCATCCATGCTGTTCTTGTTGGCCCAAAGCTTGGAACCGGTGTTCTTGCCATCGGCAAAGCCGTTGACCGTAGCTTTGGTGACGGTCAGCTTATAAGTCGCATTATAATCGTTGCCGATTTCAATAGCTGCCTTACCGGCAGAACCATTGTTGCGGTCATTAAACGTGCAGCTGCTTACCGTCAGGTTGGTGGGTTTTTCAGCAGTCGCCTGGCCGTAAAGCAGAATGGCCTTACCGTTGGTGTTGAAGGTGCAGTTCTCAAACGTCACATCCTTACCGCCCCAGGTCCAGATGGAATACTGGTTTTCCATGGTGTTGTCAAAGGTGCAGTCAATGAAGGTCGCGTTGCCATAAAGCGTCAGCTTGCCTTTAATGGTGCATTCTTTGAAGGTCAGTTCGCCGCAGACGATGCCGTCAAAATTTCCTTCGCCTGCCTGAATAGTCATATTCTCAAAGGTGAAAGTAGAGCCGCGTTGATAGCTCAGCTTACCTCCCTCTGCATCGGTTGCCTTGGTAATGACATCTGCAGTCTGCGTGCCGTCGCCCTTAATTGTTATGTTACGACTTTTCTCACCTTCGTTTGCAACGCCATTTTCCAGTTCAACCGTGGTGTTCGCGGTTAAGGTAATGGTATCTTTGGTGCTGTTAGATGCTTTGATGGCATCTGAAAGTTTTTCATAGTTTTTACCGCCAACCTGTGCTTTGTTTTCCTTCTCGCGGACGACCCAAGTGCCATCGCCATTCTCTACAGCTTTATACCCCTCGGCCACATACGCGATCGGGTCGCTGCTGAACGTGCCGCCAGTGATGGCGATGTTATTGGCCTCGTTCTGCCCAGAAAGCGCTTGTGTCCCTGTAAAGAATACCTCAGTTTTTCCATCGAATGTGCCATTGGAAATGCTGAGGTTTACGCCGACTTTAACATAGGGGACCGAGAAAATGTGTGTGTTTGCGTCTTCTGCAGTAAAGGTGCCGCCGTTGATTGTAACATGGCATTTACCAGGCAGATAAACTACGGTGTTAAACTTGGGGTAACTTGTCCCCAGCTTGGTATTAGTTGTCTTGTATTCACCACCGTTGATTGTGACGACCACTTCGGGATTTGATGTGGTATTGTTCATGCCGATAGCGGCAAGGCTTGTGTGAACGCTGACAGAATCATTTAGGGTAATTTGTGCGCCGTTGGCACCATAGATGCCGTAAATGCCATTGTCCTGCGATTCCGCAGTAGCAATAATCGAGCCACCGTTCATTGTCAACACCGCGCTGGGTCCCTTGGCGCAGAGCATAGACGAGCTGCCAAGACCCTCATTTACATCGTCGGCGGTATTCTCGAACGTTCCGTCAGCAATGATTGTCGCGCCTTCTGTATAAACGATTTGAGATGCCTTTGTTTTGAAGGTACCATTCTCAATATCAAGTTTTCCACCAGCATCAACGGCAAACATTGTATAGCGAACCCCAACTTTATTGCCGTTCACCGTTTCTACTGTTGCTTCTGTATTGTTGTTTACAATGCCGTTGCCGGTCACAGTTAGATCACCGGTCGCAGTAACATTGATTTTCTTACCATTTGTCTCAATGGTTTTGCCGTTCAGGTCGAGCGTAATGCTCTTGCTGATTTCGACCGAACTGGTCAGGGGAGTAGTATCTGCCACCAGCGTCACGGTGTCGCCGTCCTTGGCCGCGGCAAGGGCATCAGCGAGGGATTCGTACTTGTTCACGCCGACCTGCGCGACCAGCTTCACATTGGCCTTTTCGATGACCGTCCATGTGCCGTCTTCATTGCCCTTGGCTTTATAGCCCGCGGCAATATATTTCGCCTCGGGCTGACGGGAGAATGTGCCGCCAGCGATAGAAGCGGTTCCTAAATACTCTTCGTTGTTGTTATAGCGATCACACAACAGCGCTTGATCAGTCTTGCAAATATAAGTACCGCCAGTGACCGTCAGTTTACCAATGGCGCGAGTAGCAAGGTACTTTGCGGTAAACAAAACAGTTTCAGCACCTTCGTTCGTTTCAAAAGTACCGCCAGAGATGTTGGCCTTGTGCCAGTTCATGATAACACACTGAGATGTATTGGAGAAAGAGCCACCAGTAATCGTCAGATCACCAAACTCATCGTTTTTGACAGTATTGATACCTCCAGAGAAAACACCGCCGTGAATGGTCAGCTTAGACATGGCGGAACTATTCGCATCACCGCCATTGCGAATCATACTGGAGAAATGACCGACGTTGGTAACCTCAACACCGGCGTTGATAGTCATATTGCCGCCCTTATCATTTAGGATGGTATAATAGCTATTGCCGCCGGAGTTATCTTTATCATTTTCAGGATTCTCTAAGCTACGGGTATAAGTACCACCATTCAGCACAGCAGTACCATAGTTGACCAGAGCAGCCTTTTGATGTGTCACATTATCTACAGTGCCACTGCCTTGAATGGTCAAATTGCCGTTATTGACGATTGTATGGCTATCCGCATTCGTCAGTTTTTTACCGTTTAAGTCAATGACGATCGTCTTGCCGTTGGGGATTATAATATTCTCGCTGGTATCCTTCATCAGCTTCACGATCTGGCTGTTGGTCGCTGCTGTGACAGCATCCTTCAGCGTCAGATAACCGGTTTCGTCGCCGATGGTCGCAACGACTGCGGGGGCAAACGCACCGCAGGAGCACTTATGAGTAGTCTCATTATAGCTGTGGCTGTGGCTGTAACCGCCGGAACTGCCGCTGGACGGCTTAGCAGGTTCGGTCTTGGGGACGATGTAGGTCTGGTCGTCGGAGACGGACTTGCCGTTGACGGTCAGGCCGGTCGCGCCGTCCGCGACCACGATTTTGGTGCCCTCGGGAGCGCCGGTGATTTTGACGTTCTCGGCGACGACGAGCACGAGACCCTTGCCGTCAGCCTTGACGGTCGCGCCCGCCTGATCGGCGTAGGTGCTGATGGCGCGGTCGAGGATGGTGACGGTGGACGCGCGGTTGATGTTCGCCTGCGGAGCGAGCTCGTCAGCCGTCACACCGCCCACGATACCGGCCTCAATGAGCGCGGCAACGTAGCCCTGCGCGTAGGCGGAGACCTGCGCGGCGTCGGTGTACTTGGTCAGGTCGGGCTTGCGGATCGGCTCAATGCCGAGCGCGCGGGCCAGCATGACCATGGCACGCTCGCGGGTGATAGGCGCTTCGGGCGTCACCGTGCCGTCGCCGTTACCGTTGAGGATGCCGGCAGCCGCGCAGCGGTTGATGGCATCATAGTACCAGGCGTCCGCCGTGTTGTCGGTGAAGCCCGCGTCCTTCGCGGCGGGCAGCTTGAGGAGCTTCGCGAGGATGGTCGCGAGCTGCGCGCAGGTGAGCTGACCGTTGGGGTCAAACTGACCGTTGCTGCCCTGGATGATTCCGTAGGCGCTCCAGCGTTCGATGGAGCTCTCGGCCCAATGGCCTGCGGTGTCGCCGTAGGTCGGTTCGACCGCTCCTGTGCCGACCGTGAACAGACTAACTGTCATGGCAAACGCAAGAATGAGGGATAAGATTTTGCGTTTCATTTTGGTCCTCCTAATGTATTTTTTCCGCGGCTCCCCGCGGTTGGGATACTCATTTTGCTGGCGCTTCGTTCACAATCGCTGTGCATTGGCTCAATGGTCTGCCTGCGCAGATCGGACAGCCGCAGCGCTGTTTTCCCGTGCGGCTGTTGACGACCGCCCGCCACGCATGACCCTTATCGCAGAGCCACCAGACCTTGCGGCGGCTGCCGGGCGTCACCTGCTGCGGTGTAAGGCTGCCGTTGCGCGTCGGGTGCCATTGCGAGGCAACGACCGGCTCTATCGTCGCGAGGTCGTTGAAGCCGGGCAGAACCTTGTGGTTGGAGCAATACGGACAATCGCTTCCACTCCGCACGCGGTGGGCAATAACAGCCGGATAGGAATGTCCCTTTTCGCAGCGCCACCACACGCGGCGATTGGAGCCGGAAGTCACTGCCTCCGGTATCAGAGCGCCGTTTTTCTGTCGGTCCCATTGGGCGGCAAGCTGCGGGTATTGGGTAGCGAGGTCGTTTTCGCCGGGGACGACCGCCTTTCCCCCGCAGACCGGACAGCCTGAGCCGCGCACACGGGATGCGATGGAGGCAAAATAGCTGTGCCCCTTGGGGCAGAGCCACCAGACCTTTTTCAGCGTCCCCGCGGCGACCTGCGTCGGCAATAGAGGAGCGTTCTTCTCCGCATCCCATTCCGCCGTCAGCGCAGGATACAGCTCCGCGAGAGAATTTTCCTCCGGCAGGACAACGCGCCCCGCGCAGACGGGGCACCCCGTGCCCTGCACGCGGCTCTTAACGACCGAATCATAGGAGTGTCCCGCGGGGCAGCGCCACCAGACCTTTCGATGGCTGCCGATGGTCAGGTCGGCGAACTTCAGCGGCGCGTTTTTCTCCGCGTCCCACTCAGCCTCAAGGGCAGGAACCTGTATCGCCAGCGAGTTTTCGGGCGCTTCCCTGCGCCCGGCACAATAAGGACAGCCGCTGCCCGCTGCGCGGGAGTAGACCTTCGCCTGCCAGCTGTGACCCTTATCGCATTTCCACCATACCATTTGGTGACTGCCGAAGGAAACGTTTCCGGGGCTAAGCGGCGCATTGTGCGTCTCGTCCCACTGCGCCAGCAGAGCCCTATGATCCTGCTTTACGCAATAGTCGTAGAACGATGTTCGCATCCGTGCTCACTCCTTGCTTCCAAGCCTCCGGCCCGCCCTCTCAGCGCTCAAACCGGCAATCCCCCTTATAGCCGGACAGTGGTCGATAAGGTAGACCTTTTTGGGCACCATGCTATTGATATTTTTGGCAAAACGTGATACTGTAAAGTCCTAAAAGAATCGATTATTGGGTAATGGTCAACAAAGCCTACTTTTTTATCCGACAATTCTCGCGTTTAACGACTTTTTAACATATGTTGCTGTGCGCCCAGTGTAAAAACGTGCTGTGTGCAATGCGCAGCTCCTTGCCCGCCGCCCGTGCCGACAGTTCGCCGCGCTCCCAGCGCGCCTTGACCTCTTGAAATCCCGTGGGCAATTCCTTATAGGGACGGCCGAACTTCACGCCCCGCGCCTTTGCTGCGGCGATGCCCTCCGCCTGCCGCTGGTGGATGAATTCACGCTCCGTCTGCGCAACATAGCTCAGAAGCTGGAGCACGATATCCGCGATCAGCGTACCGGTCAGGTCACGGTTCCGGCGCGTGTCGAGCAGCGGCATATCCAGCACGACGATGGCCGCTCCTTTCTCTTTTGTGATGATGCGCCACTGCTCCAGTATCTCTTCATAATTTCGCCCGAGACGGTCGATGCTCTTGACGACAAGCGTATCGCCGTCTTTCAGTTTTCGCAGCAGCCGCCTGTAGCCGCGCCGGTCAAAGTCCTTGCCGGACTGCTTATCCAGAATGATCTGGCCGTCATTCAGCCCGAACTCCCGCAGGGCGATGAGCTGACGCTCCTCATTTTGTTCTCTTGTGGAAACTCTCGCGTAACCATATTCCATATGCTGACCTCCCAATTTATTCGGTGGGATAAATTGTAAGTCAGTTGTTGACCATTCGCACGATGCAGTGATATGTCACTACTATAGCATAAATTTCAGTGTTAGTGAAGTATCACTAATAACTTTTTTCCAAATTTTATACCATAGTGATAAATCACCCATTGGAGGTTCACTATGGATACCAGAGAGGCCGTCGCTTTCCGCATTCGTCAGCTATGTGCCGCACGGAAAATCACGCCAAACGGATTAGCCAATTTGTCTGCCGTCCCGCAGGCAACCATCAAGAGCATTCTCAATGACGAGAGCAAAAATCCGGGTATTGTGACCATCAAGAAACTCTGCGATGGTCTTGAGATCACGCTGTCTGAGTTCTTTTCCACGCCGGAGTTTGATGCGCTGGAGCAGGAGATCAAATGATCTGAAACTCACACATTGGTCCATGCGCTTGCCACAAAATTCTTTTAGTAAGTTGATCCACGGCAATCGCTCTAAAGAGCAGCACATTGCCGTGGATCGATCCTGTTAGATGTAAATTAACTCGTTCTCTACCGTTTCCTCCGCCGCGCTGCGGATGCTATTCATCGCCCCTACCCATACCATTTGATCTTCGACCTTTAACTGCTCTGTGATGCCTTGTGCCCGTACCATCTGCTCGATCACAAGCCGCAGCATCTCGTTTGCTTCGCGGTCAGTCTCGTTGAGGTGATGCATTAGTTGGCCGGAGGTTTTCAAATTGATATAGGCCACTCTGCGATGCTCCTTCAGATACTTGAGCCGCATACGGCCAAAGCGTCCGTAGGTTGCAGGTTCTTCCTTGGATGCCACTAAATCCGGCAGATAATAGTGTTCATATTTGCTATAAGTAATTTCCATTTTGTGTTCCTTTCTTCTTCAAAATCTACCCTTATTTTTACCCTTTATAGGTTTGGACTTTATAAAACAATCGGACTGACTGGTACAGATTGTTTTACGTCCCAGACTGTTTAACACGTAATTGTACGAGAAAAGTTACTAAAAGCACCTTTGTCGCTGTTCGAATCCTTCTCCCGCTGCCATCTTGAGTGACCAAAATAGATACACTCACCTGAAACCCCTGAGAAATCAGGG
>ERZ825670.2580-NODE-2580-length-16848-cov-4.003930_pt1 | contig 16848 bp, 15 predicted proteins | sample MGYA00519929_ERZ825670 | MGnify/ENA primary metagenome ERZ825670 (study PRJEB31778, sample SAMEA3449207) | human gut metagenome | biome: human gut; feature: human-associated habitat; material: faeces | place: United Kingdom | collected 2010/2012 ...
ATTCGAACCCTAGACCCACTGATTAAGAGTCAGTTGCTCTACCAACTGAGCTAACTGGGCATTAAAACTGAGTACCTACTCATTATAACATAAAATTTTAAAATTTCTAGTCTAAAATTTAAATTTTTATAAAAAAACTAAATTTTTATCAAAATTTTAATGGCGGAGCAGGAGAGATTTGAACTCTCGCGCCGGTTACCCGACCTACACCCTTAGCAGGGGCGCCTCTTCAGCCTCTTGAGTACTACTCCATGCCAACAATAAAATTTTACTATAAAATTTAGTCTATGTCAATTTAATATACTTCAGTTTTTATATTTTCTACCATATTTTTGATAAAAAATAGGTAATCTTGGTTATTATTTCTTTGTTCAGAGTTAATTGTGTATAAATTTGGTACTTCTGTAATAGTTATTCCAGCTTTAACTAATTCTTTGATATTATCAGTTTCAGTGTATCCAGATAATACAAATAAGTTACTGACTGATTTATTTTGAACTAATTTTTTAGCTTGACTTAAATTAGTGTTTGAATTTTCACTATCATCAATATATATTACATTAAATCCATAATTTTTTAAAAAGTTAAATGTGTTGTTTCCTACAATTAAAGTGTTATTGCTTGCGTTTTCAGCAATTGTTTTAAGTTCAACATCTATTTCAGAAATTGAAACTTTTAATTTATCATAGTTATCATCTATTTTATCAATAATTTTTTGATTAGATACATATTCTTTTAAACTATTTTTAATATTTGATGCTATCATCAAGAAATTAGTTGGGCTAAGCCATAATTCAGTTGGATCATTTTCGATTTCTAATCCTTTAGAAATATCAATAATATCTAAATTTTTATTTTTGTTAAGTAAACTAGCTGCAATATTTTTTTCTTTAGATAAACCATTATAAATAAACATATCTGCTTTAGCATAGTCTTTTATTTGTTTAGGTGATAGTTCATAATTGTTTACATCTACGTCAGATGGGTAAATCATGTTTACTTTAGAATAATCACCATATAAATAATTCGTAATGTATTCGATAGGATATGATGTAACATTGATGTTAATGTTGTCATATTTGTCTCTTTTTAAACATCCGAACGAACTAATTCCTATAATAAGCGTTAATAAAATTAATTTTAAATATTTCATTTTTTATTCTCCTTTACTGGGTCATATCCAAATTTACCAAAAGGATGACATCTAATTATTCTTTTAAATCCTAACCATGTTCCTTTTAAAGAGCCAAATTTAATTATTGCTTCTTTGGTATATTCAGAACAAGTAGGAATAAATCTACAATTATTATGCATTCTTAAGGGAGTCTTTTGATATAACTCTATTAATTTAATTAATATTTTTTCCATACATTAATTATATTAAAAAAAATAAAAACATGATAGAGAATATATGTTCGTTTGCTTACTTATTTTTTTTATTTTTTGTTATATCCTAGAAAATAAATGAAATATAGTTTATAATGTTTAAAGGATAAAGGTGATTTATATGGATTTAAGTAAATATGGAATAAGTAAAGATAATAAAGATTTGCAAGTTGCTTTAACACATACTAGTTATGCTAATGAACATAATATAGAATCATATGAAAGATTAGAATATTTAGGTGATGCAGTGCTAGAATTAGTTATTTCTGATTATTTTTATAAGAATACTAAATTGGCAGAAGGACAAATGAGCAAAAAAAGATCTATGTATGTTTGTGAGGAAGCTTTAGATGCTTATGCTAAAGAAATAAATTTAGCTAATTACATTAAAGTTGGTAATGGGATGCATAATGAGGTTAATGCAACAATTGTTGCTGATGTTTTTGAAGCTGTAATAGCTGTTATTTATTTAAATAATGGATTATCTAAAGCTAAAGAGTTTATTTATGATTTAATTATTCCTAAAATTAAAGAAAATAATATTTATTTAAGTGATTATAAATCATATTTACAAGAACTAGTTCAAACTAATCAAAAATGTGTTGATTATGTTGTGATAAATGAATATGGACCTGCTCATGACAAAACTTTTGAGGTAGAAGCTAGAGTGGAAGGAATGATTTATGGTAAAGGAGTAGGAAAGAGTAAAAAGGAAGCAGAACAAAATGCAGCACGTGATGCAATAAAGAAAAGTAGTGGTGGTAATAAATGAGATTATTAAGAATTAGTATTCATGGTTTTAAATCTTTTGCTGATAAAGTAACTATTGAAATCAAAGATGGAATAACGGCAATAGTTGGACCTAATGGATCAGGTAAGAGTAATATAGTTGATGCTATTAAATGGGTGCTTGGAGAACAATCACTTAAAGATATTAGAGGAAATAATTCTTCTGATTTTATTTTTAATGGTAGTAAATCAAGAAGTCCATTAACAAGAGCCTGGGTTTCCTTAACGTTTGATAATTCTGATCATTATTTAAAGAGTGATTTAGCCGAAATAGAAATAAAAAGAGTTGTTTATTCAACTGGTGAAAATGAATACTATATTAATAATTCATCTTGTAGATTAAAAGATATTACTAATTTATTTTTAGATTCAGGAACGAACGTGAATTCATTATCAATAATATCACAAGGTAAAATAGGTGAAATAATTGATGGTAAGCCGGAGGATAAAAGAGTAATTTTAGAGGAAGCATCTGGTGTATTAATGTATAAAAAAAGAAAAGAAGATACATTAAGAAAGTTAGATAAAACTAATGATAATTTAGAAAAAATTAATTTAATAATAGATGAACTTAATGTTAATTTAGAACCTTTAAAAGCACAGGCTGAAACAGCACATAAATTTTTAGATTATAAAAATGATTTAGAAAGTACTGAAATAGCACTTCTTGCATTAGATATAACAACAATTAATGATTCATATAAAAGTAATAAAGAAAATTTAGATAAGTTATCTAATGAATTAATGGCTAATCAAAATAATAATTTAGTTGATAATGCTAGAATAGATTCACTTAAAATGAAAGTACTTAAAGTAGATGAAGAATTATCACAAAAAAGTGATGAATTGTTTAAAATTACTAAAACTTTAAGTAACTTAGCAAGTGAAAAACAGATAATGATTGAAAGAGAAAAATATGAAGTAGATGATTCTAAGTTACAAGCTAATATTATTAATTTAAAAGAAAATAAATTAAGATTAGAAAACGATATTAATTCATTAAGGGAAGAAATTGAATTAAAGAAAAATGGTTTAGATAATTTAAATAAAAAATATAATGATTTAGTTAATGAATATAAAAATGAAACTGTTAAGAAAAATCTTTTACTTAATGATTTAGGTAAATTAAATAAAGATGAAATGTATTTAAAGAGTCAAATTGAAATATTACAAAATAGTACTTTAAATGATAGTAAAATGCCTTATGCAGTTAAAAGTGTTCTTAATAATCATAGATTAAATGGTATACATGATATTTTAGGTAAATTCGTTGAAACAGAAGAAAAATATTCAGTAGCTATTGATACGGCTCTTGGTTTTACAACAAATGTGATTGTAACTGATAATGAAACATCTGCTAAGGAAGCGGTATATTATTTAAAACAAAATAATTTAGGGAGAGCTACTTTTTATCCTTTAAATATTATTAAACCTAAAAGGATAGATGAATTGTCATTAAAGAAATTAGAGGTTGTTCCTTGTTTTATAGGAATTGCTTCTGATTTATGCCAATATGATTCTAAGTATAGAAATGTTATATTAAATGCGTTAGGTAACGTAATAATTGTGGATAATTTAACAAATGGAACTAATGTAGCTAAAATAATTAATCATATGTATAAGATTGTTACTTTAGATGGAGATATTATTAATGCTGGTGGATCTATTACAGGTGGTACTAATAAATCGAATAATAATTTAATTAGTCAAAAGTTTGAATTAGAAAATAAGATTAAATTATTAAATTCTAAAGTAAATGAAATAAAGTTAAAAGAAGAAGAAATTAATAATTATGATAAAGATTTAACTATTTTAGAAAAGAAGGTATTTGATGCTAATAATGAACTTAATGGAGCTAGAGAATATATTATTAGAAAAAATAATGATTTAGAAATATTAAATAATAATTTAATAAGTGTTAATAATGAAATTAATGGAAATGTTGGATTATTAAATAATGATATTTCTAGTAAGTTACAAGAATTATTAGATGAATACTACAAAGTTAATGGTGAAAAGGAAAAAATAGAATTAAATATTAATGAGTTAAAAGGTACAAGAAATGATTTACAATCAGAAATTAATGAATTAGAGATTAATAGTCGTAAACAAAATAGTGAATATAACAAATTAATGAATGAAATCAGAACTTTAGAAGTTAATATAAGTAAAGAAGAATCTAAATTAGATACATATTTATTAAGATTAAATGAAGAGTATGGTATGACTTATGATAAAGCTAAAGAATATAAGTTAGATTTAGATTTACCTGATGCTAGAATTAAGGTTAATAATTTAAAGAGAGATATTAAGAATTTAGGAGATGTTAATACAGGATCTATTGCGGAATATGAGCGTATTAATACTAGATATGAATTTTTAACTAAACAAAAAGAAGATTTAACGGGATCTATTAATGATTTATTAGAGATAATTAATGAATTAGATGATACGATGAAGGAAAGATTATTATCTACTTTTAATGCTTTAAATAATGAATTCTGTAAGGTATTTAAGAAGTTATTTAGAGGTGGAGAAGGAAAGTTAGTTCTTTTAGATGAAAATAATATTTTAACTAGTGGTTTAGAGATTAAAGCATGCCCTCCTGGAAAAGAAATTAAGAGTTTAAAGACTTTATCTGGTGGAGAAGCATCAATGACAGCCTTAGCACTTTTATTTGCTACTATTAATATTAGAACAGTACCATTTTGTATTTTAGATGAGGCGGAAGCGGCACTTGATGAAGCAAACGTTGATATATTTGGTAATTATTTAAAAGAATATGATAATAAGACTCAATTTATTGTAATTACTCATAAAAAGAGAACGATGGAATATGCAGGTTCTTTATATGGAATAACAATGCAAGAATCAGGCGTATCTAAGTTAGTTAGTGTTAAGTTAGATTAAGTAATTAAAATAATTATAATTTATCCGTCAAACGAACATTTTTAAATTAAATTATAAAAATATATTCGTTCGCTTGATAGGGATGGCAAACCGAGATATTATATATTGTAGGATAGGTAGTGAAACTTTTTATGGAAAATAAAATAACAAAAGAAAAATTATTGATAATTACAACAATTCTAGTTGTATCACTAGTGCTTATTGGAATAGGTTATGCATTCTTTACAGCAAGTAATCCGGAAGGATCAACAGCTCAGATAATATCAAAAAGTGGTAGAATGTTAATTAATTAAAATGATGGGACAGATAATATAATACCGGTAACTAATATTCAACCAGGTAATAATATTTTAGTTGATAAGACATTTACATTAGCAGGAATAAATACAACAGCATCAAATGGTTTATCAATGCCATATGTAATAAGTATTGAATATCAAAATACATTTGAAAATGCTGAACTGGTGTATTTTATTAAAAGAATGGATACAAATGAGAATATAAGTTGTACTTTAAAAGGCGCAGCTCTATTAAATGAATCTCTTATTCAAGAACTTGCTTTACCAGCAGGTCAAGTCGGATATGTAGCAGGTTATATTGATGATTGGAGTGGAAACACTTCAACTCAAGAACTAGCATATGGTGAATTTAAATCAAGTACGGAAGAGCAAGCATTAACATTAAATTTAAGAATGATATTTAGAGATACTGGGGAAAATCAAGATTATAATAAAGGAGCAACCTTTAATGGAAAGATAGTTGTTATTGCTCCAGAAACTAGTACATTTGCAACAGATACATGGGAAGAAATAGCAAACAATGTAAAATCAGGAAATGCATCAAAATATAGAGTAGGATCAGAAAAAGAAGTAGAAATAGGTGGAAAAAGTTATACTGTAAGAGTTGCCAACAACACAACACCTGAAGAATGTACTAGAGCAGATTTTTCACAAACAGCTTGTGGATTTGTGGTTGAATTTGTTGATATCCTAATGACTGGAAAAATGAATAGCACAGATACAAATGTAGGTGGCTGGTCAGCAACAGAAGCAAGAGAATTAGCAAATGGAGAGTACTTTAATTATTTACCAAGTGATTTACAAAGTGTGATAGTAGATACAAAAGTAGTATCTGGTCATGGCTTTAATGATGCAAATCCAAATAGAGAAGATGGTAATTGGGAGTCAACAGATAAATTATATTTACTAAGTGCACATGAAGTATATGAAGATGGAACAAGTATAATATCTACATATCATGATACAGCATGGAACAATACAAGACAGTTGGATTATTATAAAGCAAGAAATGTAACATTAGATGGACATTGGTCTAGTGCAATGAAATGGTATAATATTAATGAAATAGCATATTCGTGGTGGCTTCGCGCTGCCGATTACGATAATTCCCGTTATTTCCATCGTGTCAACTACTTTGGCGCCTGGAGCAACAATGATGCTTATAATACTTATAATACCGTTGGCTTCGCTCCAGCTTTCCGTATCGGAGAAAATGTAAATAATGTGTAAAGCAAGAAACAACATAATTAAGCAGGGATAGGAAAATCGGTTCCTAGAGGGCCGTCCCTTGCGTGCGAAAGCACGTGAAAATAGACGGCCCGAAAAAATAAAAAATTCCATTTGATTAACGTACCAAAATAGATGGTGTATATATGAAAAATTATGAATTACTTGTATTTATTTACAAGTTTTTTTGTGATAAAATTGTTATAGTAGGTGTTAGATGAAAAAATTATATAATAAATTAGATAAAAAATTTTTGCTTATAGTTTTGATATTTACTATCTTTGGATTAGTAATGGTTTTTAGTGCATCTTCAATATCTGCAGTTTTATTTTATAAAGTAGAATCTTCTTATTTTTTTAAAAAACAAGCTTTTATTTCAATTGTTATGTGGATTATTGGTTTATTCTTTATTATTAGAATACCTACTAGTAAATATAAATATTTGACTAAGGCTTATTTTTATATAATTTTAATAGTGCTTGCATTAATATTTACTTATGGATCTATTATAAATGGTGCTAAATCATGGTTTAAAATTGGACCTATAACTATTCAACCAAGTGAGTTTTTAAAGACTGCTTTGATACTTTATTTTGGGGTTTTTTATGAAAAAATTATATTAAAGAAAGAGTTTAATTCTAATAAAATTTATGTTCCTATTGTTCTTGGAGTAATTGGAGTTGGTTTAGTTGCTATTCAACCGGATTTAGGTACTGCTATAATTATTGCAGGAATACTTGGTTTATTAATTATTTTTATGCCTATTAAATCTAAAGGGTATAATTTGCTTAAGAAGTCTGGGGTAGTGTTATGTTTTTTATTAGTACTTTTTGTAGTTTTATCGGGTAATCTTTTAACTAAAGAACAAATGGATCGTTTAAATTTTAAAAATCCTTGTACAAGATATACAGAGAAAACTGGTTATCAAGTATGTAATGGTTTTATAGCTATTTCTAATGGTGGATTATTTGGTAAGGGATTAGGTAATTCAACTCAAAAATATTTATATTTACCGGAAGCACATACAGATTTTATATATCCAATAATAGTTGAAGAAATAGGAGTACTTGGAGCTACAGTGGTTTTATTAATGTATATTTTATTGTTGTTTCGATTACTTAAAATATCAAAAGAGGCATCAACAATTAGAGGATCAATTATAGCTTATGGAACTTTTTGTTATATAACGATACATCTAGCTATTAATTTACTTGGAATACTTGCACTTATTCCACTTACAGGTGTTCCAGTTCCATTTTTATCTTATGGTGGATCATTTTTAATGAATGTTTTATTATTGATGTTTGTTAATGAAAGAATTGCTATAGAAACAAATATACATAAGGAAAATCAAATAATAAGGAGTCTATAATGAATAAGAAAGGATTTACATTAGTAGAAATAATAGTAAGTATATCGTTAGTTTCGGTTGTTATGATATTTCTATTTCAAATTATTACTACTATAAAAAATATATATGATAAACAAAATAATAAGAATGATATTAAAATAACTGTTGCTGTTATTACGAGGGAAGTTGAGAGAGATTTAAGTTCATTTGGTCTTGCTGATGTGCCTACTAAAACTTGTGATATGACAAATAATAATGTTGTACCTAGTACTGCAACAAATGTTAAATGAATCAAATTAATATATGATGAAAATAATGTAAAAAACAATGAAGGATATATAGTTTATTATGAAAATAATGGAAAATATTTTTTAGGTTATAAAAGAGGAAAAGATAAAATAATTGAAACTCAAACTGTTAGAGAAATAACTGTTGCTCCAAAAGAAGATATAGATATAATTACCGAAAAAAATAGTGATATGGCTAGTTTAAAAATAACTCTTCCTGTTAGTGATAATAACGATAATTATGATTTAGTAATAAATTATATAAACACGGATAATCATGCTATTTTTTTGGAAGAACATAATGTAAGTGTGAGTGCGGAAAATGGTGAATTAATAAGTGTAAATGGGGCTGGTAAATATAAAAAAGGTGAAATGGTAACAATTGATTTCACTTTTGATAATAATCTATATGAATTAGTAAATGTTTCATGTACGAATATAACTTGTGATAAAAATCAAAAAATAAATTTTACAATGCCAGATGGCGAGGTAAAAATTACTGCTGAATTAAAAATAAAATCAAAATCATTTGCTGAAGATTCATGGAAAATAATAGCAGCAGTTGCTAAAAGTAATAATTTAACTACATATTCAGTTGGAGATGAAAAAGAAGTTTCAATAAATGGTACAAATTATACAGTGCGAATTGCAAATATCACAACACCAAGTGAATGCAATAATGCAGGCTTTTCACAAACAGCGTGTGGTTTTGTAGTAGAGTTTGTTGATATTTTAGAAGAAAGAGGTATGAATGATACTGCTACTAATGTTGGTGGTTGGAAAGATTCTAAAATTAGAACATATGCAAACGGAGATTTCTTACAAAAATTACCAAGTGATTTACAAAATGTCATAATATCTACAGATGTTATATCAGGTGGTAGTGAGACTCCAAATATTACGTCGAACGATAAAATATATTTACTTAGTGCACATGAAGTGCTAGAAAATAATACTGATCATGATGCAGCATACAATCAAACAAGACAATTAGATTATTATAAATCAAAAGGCGTGGTAACTGATAACTGTTCAGGTGCTATAAAGCAATTTGATAATTCAAATTCTTTTTGGTGGCTTCGTACATCCGATTCAAATATAAAAGTTAACAATATTTTCTTACTTATTAATGATGATGGGTCATGGGGTAGTGATTTTGCTAATAGTCCAACTGGCTTCGCTCCAGCCTTTCGTATTGGTGAATAATCATTTAATATAAAATATATATTAAAATAATAAATAAGATTAAATGAATTATTCTTGATTTATAGAATAAACTAAAGTTTAAAGTATTTTCTTTATTGAAAATACTTTTTATTTGGGTAATTATAGATAAACCACTAAAACTCATTAATATAGCAGTATATATTAATTTATATTTATAGGTTATATTTATTTTATTTATTAAATTTAACCCATTTGTTATTTCGAATATTCCCGTAATTAAAGGATGTTTTATAGGTAATAAATTATTAATAATATTAAAAAAGGTTACGATACCAAAAATTGATATTAAAGTATTAAGACTATTGGCAATAGAGTTAACTAAATTAAATTTTTTACTAATAAAGCTCTTATTTAAAGCTTCGATTTTAATATTTCTATTTATTAAACCAACAATTAAATTTATAAATATATTTAAAATAATAATTATTATACTATCTTTTAAGTTAAGATATTTAGTTAATGATATAATTAATAGGGGATTAAATAAATTACACATTGATAGTAGTTTAATAGCTTCGGTTTTATTAATATAGTTATTAGTTAGTAGATCATTAATGTATTTTGCATTACTGGGACTACCACATATTGAGGACATAAAGAATGGATATATAGATATATTATTTAAGTTAAATATTTTAGAAAATACTTTACCTATGGTGTTACTTAAGATATTAATAAAATTAGTACTTAAAATAAAATCACTTAAAATTATAATGGGAAATATACTAGGAAATAGTGATTTATTAAATAATTCGATTGATTCAATGGTACTTAGTACTATGATGTTTCTTTTAAAAAATATTAGTAAAATAAACATAAATATAAGTAAAATTTTAAAAATGTTCTTCATATATTCTCCTATTAAGTGATATAATAAATTGTATGGAAAAGTTAAAAAAATTATATAAAAAATATAGTATCTTTAATTTAAAAGAACTATTCTTCTTAATTATATTTATTGTTTTTTGTTTTTATGATACTGGTTATACTGTTTATAAGCCTGGTGGTATAGTAAATATGAATAGTAGGGTAATAGGAGATAATATTTATAGTTCAGAGGGTTCTTTTAATATGGCTTATGTTACAGCAATGAAGGGAAGAACTCCAATTTATTTGCTTAGTAAATTTATGCCTAATTGGGAAGTTGTTAAAAATAGTGATGTTTTACTTGATAATGAAACCATGGAAGATGCTAATAAACGAGATAAGTTAGATTATGAGGAAGCAATTAGCAATGCGAAATATGTTGCATTTAATAAAGCAAACATTAATTATAAAATATTGGGAGAACATTTTTATGCCTATTATATTACTAAAGATAATGTTAGTGATTTAAAAGTAGGAGATGAACTATTAAGCTATAATAATATTAAATTTAAGAGTATAGAAATTTTGAGTAAATATATTAATGATTTAAATGGAGCTGATAGTTTATTAATAAAATATAAAAGAAATAATAAAGAATATGAAACTTATTCTAAGATATATGAAGATAATGGTAAAAAATTAATAGGTATTTCTTCTATTTCAATTTTAGATTTAGAAAGTAGTCATAATATTGATATTAAGAATAAAGAAAGTGAATCTGGTCCTTCAGGTGGTCTTATAATGGCTTTATCAATATATAATGCGATTACTGAGGGGGATATTACAAAAGGAAATAAAATAGTTGGTACTGGTACTATTAGTAGAGATGGTACAGTTGGTGAAATTGGTGGAGTGAATTATAAACTTGCATCTGCTGTTAAAGAGGGGGCCACTGTATTTATTTGTCCTAATGATAACTATGATGAGGTTATGGAAGAAATGGAAAAATATAATTATAATATTAAAATTATAAACGTAGCTACTTTTGATGAGGCGATAGAAAAACTGGCTGAGTTGTAGTATTAATGTGGTTAAAATGCCTAATTTAGTGAATTAAATTGCTTGATTAATATTATAAACTTAGATATAATATTTTTTGTTAAGGGAAGGAAGATAGAATGAAAAACGTTAAAGAAATAGAATTTAAAGTTGAAGGAAAAAAATGGGATGATTTATTAGATAAAGCATTTAAAAAGAAATCTAAAGATACTCAAGTAGATGGTTTTAGAAAAGGAAATTGTCCTAAGGAAGTATTTATTAAAAAATTTGGTATTGAATCTTTATATATGGAAGCAAGTGAAATGGCTTTAGATGAAGCATATAAAGATGTTGTTGCTGAAAATAAGTTACATCCTGTTTGCCCTGGTAAAGTAGATATTACTTCAGTAAATGAAAAAGGTATTACTTATAAATTTACTATTATTGAAAAACCGGAAGTTAAATTAGGCAAATATACTAAATTAGGTGTTAAAAAAGAAAAAGTAGAAGTTACCGAAGAAGAAGTTAATCATGAAATTGAACATTTAAGATCTCATTATGCTGATGTTGTGGAAGAAACTGAAGGGGAAGCATTAAAAGGAGATACTGCTGTAATTGATTTCGAAGGATTTGTTGACGGAGAAAAATTAGAAGGTGGATCTGGAGCTAATTATCCTTTAGAATTGGGTACTAATACATTTATTCCTGGATTTGAAGATGGCGTTATTGGAATGAAAGTTGGAGAAGAAAAAGAACTTAACTTAAAATTTCCAGAAGATTATGTTGAAAATTTAAAGGGTAAAGATGTATTATTTAAAGTTAAATTAAATTTAATTAAGAAGAGAGTTTTACCTGAAATTAATGAAGAATTCTTTAAAGATTTAGGCTATGACGATGTTAAAGATGAAGCAGGTTTAAAAGAAAAAGTTAAAGCGGATTTACTTACTCATAAAGAAGAAGATGCTGAAAATAAATATTTAGATGAATTAATTGGAAAAGCTGTTGAAAATTTAGAAGTAGAAATTAATCCTGAAATCATTGAAGATGAAAAAGAACGTATGATTGATGATTATAGAAGAGAATTATCAATGCAAGGTATTAGTTTAGAACAATATTTAGAGTTTACTAAAGGAAATTTAGAAACTTTAAAGAAAAATATTGAACCACAAGCAGTTGCTAGAATTAAAACTAGATACTTACTTGAAGGTGTTGTAGAAAAGGAAAATTTAACTGTAACTGATGATGAAGTTAAGGCAGAAGTTAAGAGATTAGCTGAAATGTATGGAACTACTGAAGAAGAAATTACTACTCATATTGGAGATAGTGAAGTTATCGGTTATGATTTAAAAATGCGTAAAGCATTAGACTTTCTTAAAGAAAACTAATTTTTAGAAAGATGGCTTGAAAAAGTTGTCTTTTTTATTTTTGCCAATTTTTAATAATTTGAAATAACATCAAACGAGTGTAAAAGTTTTTTAAATAAACAAGTAAAATGATGCCTTTTGGGTAATAAGAATATATAGAGACGCTAATTGTAAGTGTTTTTGGTGCTTACTAAAAAAATATTAAAGTTACAAAATGACTTATAATATTTCTTTTATTTTGTGTTATACTTTTATTATTGATTAATTAAAGAGAGGAGAATAACTAATGCGATTTGAAAATATATATCTTAATTTTGGAACTCAAGTTGTTTATGATAACGCTAGTTGCAGTTTTAATGCAAATGATAAAGTAGGAATAGTAGGTGTTAATGGTGCAGGTAAAACGACATTATTTAGAGTTATATTGGGTGAAATTCCTCTTGATAATGGTAGAATGGTTATTCCAACTGATTATAAAATTGGTTATTTACCTCAAGTTATTAAAACTCCGGAAAATGGTGATTTAACAGTTTTTGAATATTTGTTAGAAGGTAGACCAATAAAAAGGTTAGAAGAGGAGTTAACTGCTTTATATGAAAAAATGGTTACAGCTGATGATAAAGAATATAAAATTATAACTAAAAAAATTAATAAAATAAATAATGAATTAGATTATTATGATCAATATAATTATGAAAATATTTTACTTAAAATAATAAGTGGAATGAATATTGATTCTAATATGTTAGATTTAAAACTTAAAGATATATCTGGTGGCCAAAAATCTAAAATAGCGTTTGCTCGTTTATTATATTCTAAAGCTCATATTCTTCTTTTCGATGAACCAACTAATCATTTAGATTTAGATACTAAAGATTTTATAATTGAATACTTAAAACAATATAATGGAATGATTCTAGTAATATCTCATGATACATCTTTCTTAAATGAAGTAACTACCAAAACATTATATGTTGATAAAGTAAAACATAATTTTGAAATATTTAATGGTAATTATGAAAAATATCTAAAAATTAAGGAAGAAAAAGATAAAGCAAGAGAAAGATTAATAGCTAAGCAAAGTGATGAAGAAGAAAAGTTAAAAAGAATAATTGCTAAATATCTTCATGGAACTGAAAAACAAGCTAATATTGCTAAAGATAGAATTAAAAAGTTAGAAAAATTAAAACAGGTTAAAGTAGAAGCAGAAAAGAAACAAAAAATAACTAAATTTAAAATTAAAATTAATTATCCAAGTACTAGTATTCCTATTGAAGTTAATCATTTAAAATTTGGTTATGATGAAAATAACTTATTATATAACGATTTATCATTTACTATTCAAAGAGGAGAAAAAATTCTTATTGTTGGAGAAAATGGAATTGGTAAAACAACACTTTTAAGATTAATTATGGGTACATTAAAACCAATAGATGGCGAAATTAAAATTAATGATAAAACTTTAATTGGATATTATGCTCAAGAACATGAAATTATTGATAACTCTAAAACGATTTTAAATAATTTTAATAATTATGGACTAGCTGATTATGAAGTTAGAAGATATTTAGGTAATTTCTTATTTTCAGGAGAGGATATTAATAAACTTGCTGGAGTTTTATCACCGGGAGAAAGATCAAGGGTTGGACTTGCTAAAATAGCTCTTAGTGGAGCAAATACGTTATTACTTGATGAACCAACCAATCATTTAGATCCTATGACTCAGTTAAAAATAGCCGATATCTTTAAAGATTATGAAGGAACTATGTTAGTGGTATCTCATAATTTAGAGTTTGTTGATAGCTTAAATATTGATAGAATGTTGCTTTTACCAAGTGGAGTAATTACATATTATGATAAAGAAATAGTAACATATTATGAAACATTAAATAATAATGAAGAAATTAAATAATGTTAATTTATAATTAACGTGTTATACTTATGTAAAGGTAGTTGATAAGTATGGCACGTTTTTTAAAGTTAGATAAAGATGAAAATTTAAAATGTGATAAAGAAATAAAGAATTTTTTGAATCCAGATTATATATATATTCCTTTTTATAATAATTATAAATTACTTAAAAAGAATCATGATAAAGTAACATTAGATGAACCAATATTTGATAATGATAATCAACTTATTTTTAGCAGTGTTTCAGGTAAAATTGTTAGTTTAAATGAAATGAATGTAAACCAGGAAAAAGTTAAATGTATATGTATAGCTAATGATTTTATGGAAAATAAAGCAATAAAGAAAAGTGTTAAAAATATTAATAAATATAGTAAAGAAGAATTTATTGATTTAATTCATAAATATACTAGTATTAGAGAAGATTTTGAAAGCAAAAATTTAATTATATCGGGAATTGATTATGAATTGTATGAAGAAAATTTAAGTAAGTTAATTAGCAGTTATTCTGATAATATATTAGATACAATTGATGCATTAATTAAAATTCTTGGTATAAATAAATGTGTAATGGTTGTTAAAGATAATGATACTGATAATGTTGTTAATTTATTAAATTTAATTGGTACTTATCCTAATATTAATTTAAAATTAATGGCTGATTTATATCCGATTGGAAATAAGATGATATTAAAAGATGAATTATTTAATAATGATGCTATATTTTTAGATGTAAATGATGTATTTAATATATATAAAGTGTTAAGAAAGAATAAACCAGTTACAGAAAAATTAATTACAGTAAGTGGTAATATGATTAATAAACCTAAAATTGTTAATGTTAAACTTGGTACTAGTGTAAAAGAATTATTAGATAAAAATTTTAAAATTAAAGGTGATGATTATCATTTGGTTATTAACGGATTAATATCTGGTTATGAAGTTAATGATGATGATATGATTATCACAGAAAATATTAGAAGTATATTTGTTACAAGTAAAGTATTTAATGAAACTATGCCATGTATTAGATGTGGTTTATGTGTTAAACATTGTCCAGTAGGCGCTAATCCAGTTACTGGTTATAAGATGGATAAATGTATTAAATGTGGAGCTTGTAAGTATGTGTGTCCTTCAAATATATCTTTAGGAGAAAAAAATGAATAGATTTATAGATACAAAATTAAATATTAAAAAAATAAATAATATTATGTTATTATCTATTATTCCTTTAGTTATTGCAGGTTTTTATAAAAATGGAATTAAATTATATACGCAAGGATTAGTAAACTTATTTGGAATGTTTAAACCTTTAATATTTGATATATTAGGGATAGTTATTGGAATGATTGTACCATTTATTTATGATAGATTTATTAAACATAAGAATACTAAGTTAATATCTTGTATTAATATGTATAATTATCCTTTTTATGGGTTGTTACTTGCTAGTGTTATAAGTATAAATACTCCAATTTATGTATTTGCAATAGTTTGTTTTGTTTGTTTGTTTTTATATAAATTAATGAAGAAAAAATATGTTAATGTTGTTGCTGTTATGGCATTAATACTATTTATTATTATGAATTTAGTTGGAGATTTTAGTTTTTTAAATGTTTATGAAAAGATGAATAATTTACATTTAAGACCTCTTGATTATTTTATGGGAATGGGTAGTGGAGGAATAAACACTACTAATATAATTCTTTTGTTAATAAGTGTAATAATATTATTTTGCCAAGATTTTTATAAGAAAGAAATTACAATAAGTTCTTTTGTTACATATTTTATTTTAATTATTATTTATGGTTTTATTAAGGGAGATATTATTCTTGTACTTGATAGTTTATTTTCCAATAGTGTTCTTTTTACTTTTGTATTTATTGCAACTGATTATAAAACAAGTCCTATTACAACAACTGGAAAAGTTATTTATGGTATATTAATTGGAATAATCGCATTCGTTTTATATATGTATTATCCTGAACTTGCAGGTATTGGAGCAGTATTAATAGGAAGTATATGTGCTAGTAAAATAGATAAAATTGTTGAAAGATAGTCTTATTAAGTGATATAATTATTTAGGATAGAGAAGGAAATAATAATTATGAATAATAAAAAAGTTTTAGAACATTGTCCTAATTTTTATAATATAAATAATTTTACGTTTTTTGATGATGATTATATTAGTGGAAGATTAATAGAAATATATCGTAAATTTATATTTGAAACTGATGTAAATAATGAAGAAGATT
>ERZ825670.2598-NODE-2598-length-16742-cov-12.019836_pt1 | contig 16742 bp, 12 predicted proteins | sample MGYA00519929_ERZ825670 | MGnify/ENA primary metagenome ERZ825670 (study PRJEB31778, sample SAMEA3449207) | human gut metagenome | biome: human gut; feature: human-associated habitat; material: faeces | place: United Kingdom | collected 2010/2012 ...
ATACCTTTGTAGATGGTGTACTAACCATATCTGGTGAAAAGGTTACTGGAAATATCACTATCGAGGCTACTGGTAAACTAAAGGAATACTCTGTTACTTCCGATTTAACTAACATTAAATCCAATGGAACTGATAAAGTATCTCATGGTAAAGAGTACAAAGCCACTCTAACTGCTGACGATGGTTACAATCTACCTAGTGATATAACTATCAAAGTTGGAGATACCGTCTTAAAAGATGGCTATACCTTTGTAGATGGTGTACTAACCATATCTGGTGAAAAGGTTACTGGAAATATTACTATTAATGCTATAGGCAATAAAAAGCATACTTCCATTGACCTACTAAGATTGAAAAAGCATATCCTAGGAATATCCACAATAGAAGATATCACCTCACTAGATTTAAACAACGATGGCACATTAAATATCCTAGATGTAATAGCTTTTAAGAATAAACTTCTAAATGAATAGTTTAAACAAACATACTAAAATTCCACCTATAGTTATATAGGTGGAATTTTTATCCGTTTATATTTTTAGACTACTATAACTATAGCATAAAAAATTAGAAATATAGGTAAACAAACAATCCATAGATAGAAATATCTATGGATTTAATATAACATTATATTTAATTAATAAGCAAACCTAAAGAGCATCAGATATTTATAGATAGTTTACTGTTCATATCTAAGCAATATACTTTGAGCGACTTCTTTTCTAGTCTTTCTAGTATCCATTGCTTGTTTTTCTATGTATCTATGTGCTTGAGGTTCTGTCAATTTAAGATATTGCATAAGCACACATTTAGCACGATTAATAAGTTTAATTTCATCTATTTTAACTTGTAGTTTAGCGTTTTCTTTTTGATATCCCATAACCCTAGAACGCACTGCCGTTACAATCTTCATAGATTGAAAGAACAATGCTTTATTTACAGGTTTAGGGACTACGCAAACGCCGTAATCTATAACTTTTTCAGAAATTTCATCTGCAATGGCTGACTTACAAACTAGTATTATACCAGAACTTGTATGTTCTGATAGGTATATAGAAAGCTCATGACCGAACTCATCAGAAAGGGGGGTATTAATTACAATAATATCATAGTCCGTATTAGAAACGAGCCTACGAGATTCAGCACCACTTGAAATGGTAGAAACGTCATTTATTCCTGTAGAAGAAGTTATCATTCGTACAAGAATATCCAAGCCTTGTGAAGAACCCGAGATAATAAGTGCTTTTTCCATATACATATAACCAAATCACTCCTTGCGTAATAGAATATAGATAACATAAGTAGTAAACTAACCGTAGTACTTCATGTACATTTGATGTTCAAACTTTAGCTTATCTGGAGCAGAGTTATATAGGTCTACAATTTCATCTAAGCTAAACTTTAAAGATTTCCAAGTATCCTCACCGATTACATCTTTAACGAATTGACTTTTATTAGTAAGTTCAAGAGCTTCTTCAAAGGAAGATGGTAAATCGTTAAAAGTTTTGCAGTTTACACTATGTAAAGATTTCTTACATTCAATACCTTCCATACCTGCATGGAGCAATAGATTTAAAGCCATATATATGTTACACATAGCATCTGGCGAACATAGAGCAATACGGCGTAAATCCAAATCTGGTTGAACTCTAATAAGGTCTGGAATACTGTTATCGAGTTTAATTTGATTAAGTCTGTTATAGGAGTTAGTATTCATATTTAGTAAGCTAGTCATTTCAGGAAGTCTATCCAAGATACCAGCCATAAATTGATTACCTTTTTCATGGATATCATCGGAACTATTAAAAGAGAACAAACTTTCTTGATTTTTAGACATATCCATATTAATTAATAAAGAACTACCCATAGTATCGGCTATAGGTTTAGGCAAAAATGAACAGAACAAGCCACTTTGATAAGCAATAGCATTTACAGCCACTTTAAACTGTAGGAAGTTATCCGCAGTAGAAACGGGGTCACCATGTTTAAAATCTATTTCATTTTGACCATATCCGTACTTATGGCGTGAACTTCTAGGAGATAGTCCCATTTCCTCTAGAGTTATGCAAATTTCACGGCGAATATTTTCGCAGTTATCCAATGGAGAGGTATCCAAATAACTTGCCTTATCGTGAGGGATATCTGTAGGATTTCCGTTATCATCACGATTAAATAGATAGAACTCACATTCTGTACCCACTTCGCAAAAATATCCATTAGATATGCAATCATCTACATAAGTTTTCAACTTATGGCGTTGGTCATATTTAGAGATAGAACCATCATTTTCACGAATATCGCATAGTAGACGCACAACACTACCAGTTTTAGGACGCCATGGCATTAAAGATAATGTATTTTCTATAGGGAACAATCTTAATTCATGACCCATAATATAATTTTTACCAAAGTAAGCAGATATATCAAAAGGAACGCCATGTTTAAAAGCCTTTTTCAACTCATTAGGTAGTAGAGCGATATTTTTCATACGACCAAAGACATCGCAAAAAGCCAACCTAATAAACTTAACATCATTTTGTTCAACGAACGATATTATATCAGCTGAGGAATATTTCATCATAAAAAAACTCTCCTTTACATATACATAAGAGTAAGCAAACATAATAAAACACTTATACTTATAATTATAACATAATAATTTTAATGTGTAAAGATTTATTTAACAACTCAATTGAACTTAAAAAATCGAAGTTGTGTTAATCTAATGGCACAATATTAAGAACTTAAATTTTTAAGATTTAATTTAAAAAAATAAAAAAATAGTATGTAAACATTTAATTTTATTAAGTTATAGGCAAGAAAAATATATCATATGTATATTTTTAAGATTGTTTTAATTGGTTTTTTTGGTTAAATTCACACAAAACTGAACCTACACTTAAAAAAAATAATTTTTTTAACCTCTTGACAAATTAAAAATAAAATGATATACTAATATCAATGATAGCAAAGGTGCTATAAGTTAAGATTATTCAAGTAGTCGTTTAAACTTATAGCATCTTTTTGTTTTTATACAATCTAAAGTTAAGTAAATCTTAATAGTTGGTACCATTTTAAGATTTACTCACTTAGATTGTTACTAGAAAATATAACACTATACATTAGCAATGACGCTATAAATTTCGTACTACTTGTGCGAATATTATAGGGTCATTTTTTATTAAAGGAGGAATTATTTATGGAATATTCAGCAGTAAACACCATATGGGTACTTGTAGGTGCTGCTTTAGTATTCTTTATGCAAGCAGGATTTGCAATGGTTGAAACGGGCTTTACTAGAGCTAAAAACGCAGGTAACATTATAATGAAAAATTTAATGGATTTCTCATTAGGTACACCAATATTTTGGTTATTAGGATTTGGTATAATGTTCGGAAGCGGTTCATTTATTGGTGCATATAATGGTATTGCATCACCTGAAAACTATCCTAGCATTGCTCCAGATGGAGTTCCATTTTGGGCATATATGATATTCCAAACAGTATTTTGTGCTACAGCAGCCACAATAGTATCTGGTTCCATGGCAGAAAGAACACAATTCAAATCTTACCTAGTATATAGTGCAGTTATAAGTGCTATAGTATATCCAATTGAAGCCCACTGGATTTGGGGTGGTGGTTGGCTATCCGAATTAGGTTTCCACGATTTTGCAGGTTCAACAGCCGTTCACATGACAGGTGGTGTAGCAGCACTTATAGGTGCAAAAATACTAGGCCCTCGTATTGGTAAGTATGATAAGAATGGAAATCCTAAAGCCATTCCAGGACACTCATTAACATTAGGTGCATTAGGTTGCTTTATTTTGTGGTTCTGTTGGTTTGGATTTAATGGTTGTTCTACAGTATCCATGGAAGGTGATGCTATAGTATCTGCTGGTAAGATTTTTGTAACTACAAACATTGCAGCTGCAGTAGCTACAGTAACTACTATGATTTTCACTTGGATTAAGTATGGCAAACCAGATGTTTCTATGACATTAAACGGCTCATTAGCTGGTCTAGTTGCAATAACTGCTGGTTGTGATACAGTTTCTCCAGTAAGTGCAGCTATTATAGGCATTGTTGCAGGTATTGCAGTAGTTGTAGGTATTGAATTTGTAGACCAAAAACTAAAGATAGATGACCCAGTTGGTGCAGTTGGTGTCCATTGTGTAAATGGTGCATTAGGAACTATCTTAACTGGTGTATTCTCTGATGGTTCTGGTAGTGAAGCTGGTTTAATCTATGGTGGAACTAAGTTCTTTGGAATTCAATGTTTAGGTGTTGTAACAGTAATTGCTTGGACAGCTATAACTATGGTTATTACATTTACAGTTATCAAAAAGTTACCTTTCTTAGGTTTAAGAGCAAGTGTAGAAGAAGAAGTTCTTGGCTTAGATGCTACAGAACATAACCTAGCAAGTTCATATGCAGACTTTATTCCTGCACCTGTAGATAGCCATATGGCTAAGGCAGAGGCTAAGGCTGGTGTAGTTGACCCTAATGCTCCTATTCCAAAGACTGCTCCAGTTAGCGTAGATAAGGCTGTTCCTATTAGCAATCAAGCTAACAAGAACGCTAAACTTACAAAAATCTCCATTATATGCCGTCAAAACAAGCTACAAGAGTTACAAGATGCTCTTAACACATTAGGTGTTACTGGTATAACAGTATCTAACGTAATGGGTTATGGCTTACAAAAGGGTCACGAAGAATACTATCGTGGTGTTAAGCGTGATATAGTTACTCTACTACCTAGAATTCAATTAGATACTGTAGTATCTAAAGTTCCTGCCGAAGATGTTATCGAAGTAGCTCGTAAGGTACTATACACTGGCAACATTGGTGATGGTAAAATCTTTGTCTATAACGTTGAGGACGTTGTTAAAGTTCGTACTGGCGAACGTGGTTACGATGCCCTTCAAGCTAACGATATCGGTGAAGCTTAATAATTACTATAGATTATCTCCTAAAATATTAATATATTAAAGCCACACGCAGACCCCTCTAAGAGTTTTCACTTTTAGAGGGTTTTGCTATTAACAAACTAACAGAATAGTATCACATTATGGATATATGTTTTTATATCATTTTTGAAAACTTATCACTTTACTTTCACATATAAGAAATATAATATAATCATAAAATAAATAATAACAATAAACCTTAATTAAGCGTGTTTATGATAGAAAGGATAATTTATATGATGAACGATTTTAATAATAATAATAATGAATTTCAAAATAATAAGATAAATGAAGTTAGCTACTATCCAACTGATGATATGTCTAATGACGCATCAGCATCTAAGAAACCTAAGAACCATAAGTCAGGTAAGAAGGTTTTAAAATTTGTAGGTTTATTATGTTGTATGGCAATAGTTTCGGTAGGTTCAATAGGAGCTTACAAGTACTATGATAATCATAATAATACATCATCGGTAGCAAATGCCAACGATAACGCTACTACTACTACTACTACTACAAACAACACAACTGCATCTAATAGTAGTAATTTAAAGGCTGAAGCGACTAGTCTATTTGGACTAAAAGAAGATGGCAAGGATTTAACTCCAGCCGAAATATATAAGAAAGTTGAACCATCAGTAGTAGGAATATCTGCTACTTGCGAAAGCACTTCCAATACTAACGATATATATTCATACTTTTATGGATACGGTAACAATCAATCGCAGACTTACACATCTACTGGTACTGGCATAGTAATGACTAAAGATGGTTACATTATAACTAACGCTCATGTAGTAGAAAATGCTACTGAAGTTACTGTTATTCTTAATACTGAGGACGAGTACAAGGCTACAGTAATCGGCAAAGATACATCAGCTGATATAGCCGTACTAAAAATTCAAGCTACAGATTTAACTCCTGCTGAATTTGGTGATAGTGATACTCTTGCAGTTGGTGACTATGCATATGCTATAGGTAACCCTCTAGGATTTGAACTATCCAACACATTTACCCCTGGAATAATATCTGGTTTGGATAGAACCATAACTATAAATGATAACACTATGAACTTAATACAAACTAGTGCAGCAATCAACTCAGGAAACTCAGGAGGCCCACTAGTAAATAGTAAAGGACAAGTAGTAGGAATAGTATCTTCTAAGATGTCATCAAGTTACTCATCAAGTGAGGCATCTATTGAGGGCTTAGGTTTTGCAATACCAATAACTCAAGCCAAGAGCATAATAGACGACCTAGTAACTTACGGATATGTAACTGGTAGACCTCAATTAGGTATAACTGCCGAAGATATTACAGATACTATGTCAAGATATTATAACGTTCCAGTAGGTGTATATATCAGATTTATGGATAGCGAAGGTGCAGCAGCTGAGGCTGGTCTACAAGTAGGCGATATAATCACTGGTATTAATGGCGATACTATTACTACTGCATCGGAACTATCTAGCAAGATTAAAGAGTACAATGCAGGTGACGTTATAGAAGTAACTTATTACAGAAATAATCAAGAGGCTACTGCAAAAGTAACTCTACATGAGCAAGTAAATAAAGATGCTACTTCAAACTCATAATATAAATATGCAAACATGATTTTTTTCAAACCCCCTCTTTTAATATATCCATGCAAAAGCCACCTACATGGGTGGTTTTTGTATTATATTATAGAAGATACACATTATATAAAAGTAAAAAATTCACAAAAAATTAATATATTAAGACCTATATAGTGGTATAATTAAATTTATTGCAGAAGTATTTTTTTAAATCTATAAATTTAGTAAGGGAAGTGATTGGAAGATGATTGAAACTGCTGAAGCAATGGTAAAATGTCTTGAATTAGAGGGAGTTAAAGTCGTCTTTGGATATCCCGGAGCAGCGATATGCCCTTTTTATGACTATATTTATAAAAGCAATAAGATTAGGCATATATTAGTACGTCAAGAACAAAATGGTGGACATTCTGCAAATGGTTATGCTAGAATTACTGGTAAACCTGCCGTATGTATTGCCACATCTGGCCCAGGGGCTACTAACTTAATTACAGCTATCGCAACTGCATATGCCGATAGTATTCCATTAGTAGTAATAACAGGTCAAGTAAATACCGACCAAATAGGTCGTGACGTATTCCAAGAGGCTGACATTACAGGTTCAGCTGAACCTTTTGTAAAACATTCTTATCTAGTTAAAGATGCCACTCAGCTACCTAGAATTATTAAAGAGGCTTTTTATATAGCAGGTACTGGTAGAAATGGCCCAGTATTGATAGACGTTCCTATGGACATTCAAAAGGTTATGATAGACTTTGAATATCCTGATAGTGTAGACATTATATCGTATAACCCTACTACTAAGGGAAACGGTCTACAGATAAAAAGAGTAGTTGAAGCTATTGAACAATCGGAAAAGCCTTTAATATGTGTTGGTGGTGGAGTATTTTCTGCTAAGGCTCAAAAGGAACTTTTCGACTTTGCAAACACTTTTGATATCCCAGTAGTATCTACTATGATGGGTATAGGTGCTATTCAAGGTGACGATAGACTATATATGGGTATGATTGGTACTCATGGTAAGAAGTTAGCCAATCAAACTATGAACGAATGTGACCTATTAATCTTAATAGGTGCTAGAGTTGGAGATAGAGCAGTCAATCAACCTAACAACCTAGCCAAGACTACTAAGATTGTTCACATTGATATAGACCCCGCAGAGATTGGAAAGAATATCACTGCAAACATTCCGCTAGTTGGCGACGCTAAAAAAATTCTAGTAAAGTTGATTGAAAACATGAAAGAACATGGTTGTAAAAAGTTCACTAACTGGTTAGACTCATTAAATGATAAAAAACTACCTTTAGAGTTCGCTAAGACTCCAAAAGGAACTATAAATCCTAAACTTTTCATGAAGAAGTTATCAGATAAAGCTCCTAGCGATACTATAGTAGTCGCAGATGTAGGACAGAATCAAATTTGGACTGCAAATGGCTTTAAGGTTAAAAATGGCAGATTTTTAACAAGTTGTGGTATGGGAACTATGGGTTATAGTGTACCTGCATCTATTGGAGTAAAACTTGCTAAACCAGAAGCTCCAGTAATAGCCGTATGTGGTGATGGTTCTTTTCAAATGTCATTTATGGAACTAGCTACTGCGGTACAACACAACGTAAACATTAAAGTTATAGTTATGGTGAACTATCGCTTAGGAATGGTTTGCGAACTTCAGCACAACCAATATGAAAGTCGAGAGATGGCTGTCAACCTTGATGGAAGTCCAGACTTTGTAAAGTTGGCTGAGGCTTATGGAATACCATCTATGCGTGTAGATGATGACTCACAAATAGATGATGCTATAGATAGACTTTTCAATGAAAAAGGTATCTTCTTATTAGAGTGCGACGTTGCTCCTAATGAAACTACACTTTAAGGAGGTTTAATCTATGAAGAAAACATTATCTATCTTAGTAGAAAATCATGCAGGTGTTTTATCCCGAATTACTGGTTTATTCTCTCGTAGAGGGTTTAACATAGATAGTCTTGCCGTTGGCATCACCGACAACCCAGAGATATCCCGTATTACCATAGTTGCCGATGGCGATAACTATACCTTTGAACAACTTGAAAAACAACTAAACAAGTTGATAGAAGTCATTAAGGTTAGGTCTTTTGACAGTAGCGATATCTTACAAAGAGAGTTGGTAATAGTTAAAATATCTATCCCAGCCGATAAGCGTTCCGAGGTTATGACAATAGCCGAAATTATGGGGGCTAAAATTATAGATATCTCATTAAGAACTATGACCTTACAAATTTGTGATACTTCTATTCACATTGAAAGGTTTGAAGAACTAATTAGACCATACGGTATAGTGGAAATTGTTCGTACTGGTATGATTGCTATTCAAAAAGGCACAAACTCTTTAAGAGTTTAATATTTAACTTGTTATCTGCATACGAAAAACTTCGTATGTACATATATATTTCATTATAATAAAATGGAGGAAATTAAAATGGCAAAGTTATATCATCAACAAGATTGTGATATCCATAATCTTGATGGAAAGACAGTAGCTGTTATCGGTTACGGTTCACAAGGTCACGCACACGCTTTAAACCTAAAAGAGAGTGGCGTTAATGTAATAATCGGTCTATATGAAGGTTCTAAGTCATGGGCAAAGGCTGAAAAGCAAGGCTTTGAAGTTTTCACTGCTGCTGAAGCTGCTAAGAAAGCACAAGTTATCATGATTTTAATTAATGACGAACTACAAGCTGATATGTATAAGAAAGATATCGAGCCAAACCTAGAGGAAGGCGATATGCTTATGTTCGCACATGGTTTCAACATTCACTATGGTACTATCGTTCCACCTAAGAACGTTGATGTTACTATGATTGCTCCTAAAGCTCCTGGTCACACTGTAAGAAGTGAATATCAAGCTGGTAAGGGTACACCTTGCCTAGTTGCAGTATATCAAGATGCTACTGGTAAGGCTTTAGATAATGCTTTAGCTTATGCTGCTGGTATCGGTGGTGCAAGAGCTGGTGTTCTTGAAACTACTTTCCGTACTGAAACTGAAACTGACCTATTTGGTGAACAAGCTGTTCTATGTGGTGGTGTTTGTGCTTTAATGCAATGTGGTTTTGAAACTCTAGTTGAGGCTGGTTACGACCCAAGAAATGCTTACTTTGAATGTATCCACGAAATGAAGTTAATCGTTGACTTAATCTATCAAAGTGGCTTTGAAGGTATGAGATATTCTATCTCTAACACTGCTGAATACGGCGACTACATCACTGGTCCTAAGATTGTTACTGCTGAAACTAAGAAGGCTATGAAGAAGGTTCTTTCTGACATTCAAGATGGTTCTTTCGCTAAGGAATTCTTACTAGATATGTCACCTGCTGGTAGACAAGTTCACTTTAAGACTATGAGAAAACTTCACGCTGAACACCCATCTGAAGAAGTAGGTAGAGAAATCAGAAAGCTATACAGCTGGAACGATGAAAGCGAAAAGTTAATTAACAACTAATAAGTTTTTAACAATATATTCAATGGTGGATTTTTAAAGAAATCCACCATTATTTTTATACGCTCTTGAATATTTTATACAAAAAAAGACTTATAATCTATACAGATTACAAGTCTTAACACGGAGCAGAAGGGATTTGAACCCTTGCGACCCTCTCGAGCCCTACTCCCTTAGCAGGGGAGCCCCTTCACCACTTGGGTACTACTCCAATTGTGAATAAATAACGGAGAGGAAGGGATTCGAACCCTTGTGCCTTTTGGGCAAACGGTTTTCAAGACCGCCTCGTTATGACCACTTCGATACCTCTCCAAAAAACATATTAAGTTTACTGAAAATCAATCAGCTTAATTATTATATCATAGGTAGGGGAAAAAGTCAATAGATAAAATTGTAAATATTTTGTGAACTAAAACTTCCTTAATAGATATCTAATAAGGAAGTTCAAACTAGCTATAAAGTAGATACATCTACAATATCGACACCGTTGTAGTAATGTTTAAGAATATCCACATAGGAATATCCTTGTAGGGCAAGTTGATTAGCACCATATTGACTCATACCCACATCGTGACCGTAACCTTTAGTAGTAATATCGAAAGTATCGCCATTATAGGATACTTCAAAGGCACTTGAACGCAATCCCAAGACGTTTCTAAACTCCTGACCAGATATAGTCATGCTACCGACATTTACAGATACTACAGTATCAGCATTAGTAGTAGATTGTATGCTAATCCAACTAGAGCAATCCGATGAAAAGAAGATATCGGAATAGACTTCAGTAAACTTGGCTTTTATCTCTGTAGGGGTAAAAGTTTTAACTTCAGTAAAGTCATTTGCCGATACGTCTTGTGAACTATCTACAGATACCAAATAAGGAACGCTATATCCCCAAACGTTTTTAGCATCTTCGGTAGTGCCACTGGATATGGAATGAAATACTGGAACGATTAACTCATCACTGTATACAATAACCTTTCCAAGAACCTCTTTAACTGCCGTAGATACTTTACTATAATACTCATCATAATTAGAACCGTAATACTGTTTAATTTGGTCGTTAGTCAAAAATGCTTGATATTTTGTACTATCGTTAGAAAAGTCTGCACCGTGTAGGTCATCATTTGGTGATACTTTTTGAATATCTTTTAATCTACTAGCGTAGGTATACGATGCTACTGCTTGAGCTTTAAGGGCTTCCACTTCAAATAGGGCAGGCATTTCAGCACATACCGAACCTATAACGTAATCTAAAGCAGATACCTCTAGTACTTCATGGGTTGTACAGTCCAAGACTTTAAAAGTGGAATAGTCATCAACTAAGGAAACGTCTTTAGCCATTGGAGTAGTATCAATAGTAGTTTCGGTGGAGGTTTCCACATTAGAACTTCCCAAAATGAAAGATTTATCTTTAGAAGTATCATTTTTAGGGATATCATTTGGTAAAACTAAAAACGTGGTCATGGGAATAGTAACCAATAGCAAAGCGAATATACTTACTATAATAACATAAATTTTCATAGATACTTTTGCATATCACAATAATGTAAATATGCGATTTTCACTCCTTTCAAAATAATAATTATAACTTTTGCTATGTATATACTTAATATTTTTTATAAAAATCCACATAATAATGTTATTTTTTAATAATACTTAAAAAATTTTGGACTTATACTTAGTTTTTTTAGGTCTATCGATATTTTTGGTAAATAAATCATATGTTGACATTAATCATTTAAGGTTGTATAATAATATTATACTTTTTTTAAGTTAATTTTTTTAAATCGAAAGGAGCAGGTCTAATGAATACAGTATATTCTCAGATGGAAAATGTTTGTAATAACTTGAAAGATAGTTCTAAAATAGAGCCAAAACTGTATGAGAAGTTTCATGTAAAAAGAGGTCTAAGAAGAAGTGATGGTACTGGTGTAATTGCAGGTATCACTAATATTTGTAACGTCCACGGATACGTTATCAATGAGGGCGAAAAAGAACCAGCCGAGGGCGAACTAATCTACAGAGGTTATAACGTAAAAGATTTAGTCGAAAATGTCGAAAAAGAAGATAGGTTCGGCTTTGAAGAAACTATATATCTATTAGTATTTGGAGAACTTCCTAACGTTGAAGAACTAGAAGAGTTTACACAATATCTATCCTTAAACAGACCACTCCCAGATGGTTTCTTCGCCGATATGATTATGAAAGCACCATCTAATAACATTATGAATAAGATGTCCCGTGCTATCCTTGCATTATATTCATATGATGATGAGGCTGAAGATATGTCACTTGAAGGTGAAATGCGTAAGGCTTTAAACTTAATAGCTAAACTGCCCGTAATTATGATAGATGCTCTACAAGTTAAGCGTCTAAAGTTCGATAATAAAAGCATGATTTTGCACCCTCTCCGTGAGTACGAAAGCACTGCACAAACTATACTATCGCTACTTAGACCTAACAGAGAGTATACCAAAGAGGAGGCTCAACTATTAGATATTCTACTGATGCTACACGCTGAACATGGTGGTGGTAACAACTCCACATTTTCATGTAGAGTGCTAACGTCCTCTGGAACTGATGCCTATGCGACATATTCAGCAGCAGTAGGTTCTTTAAAGGGTTCACGCCATGGTGGTGCTAATATGAAAGTCGTAAAGATGGTTGAAGATTTCCGAAATAACGTAAAAGATTGGAACGATGAAGGACAAGTAGCTGACCATCTAAGAAAGATTATCAATAAAGAGGCTTATGACCATAGTGGCTTAGTATACGGTATGGGACACGCTGTATATACGCTATCCGACCCTAGAGCGGTAATACTCAAAAAGAAAGCCTTTGAACTAGCTAAGGATACAGAGTTTGAAAAGGAATTTAATCTAATTAATAATATTGAGAAACTAACTCCAATAATATTCAAGGAACTAAAAGATAGTGACAAGGTCATGTGTGCTAATGTGGATTTATACAGCGGATTTGTCTACAGAATGTTAGGTATTCCAGAAGATATATACACACCACTATTTGCATCAGCAAGAATTGCAGGTTGGTCTGCACATCGTATGGAGGAAATGCTAACAGGTAATAGAATTATCCGACCAGCATATAAAGCCATCGCAAAGAATAAAGAATACGTTCCAATATGTGAAAGATAGTACAAAACATAAAAAATCCTACCAAACGGTAGGATTTTTTTATACTAATCTAATTAGAAACATTCTTTTTAGAGTTATTATACAAAAACATCAAAAGAGCGACAAGGCATATTATAAAATATCCGATTATGCTAAGGGTATCGGGAACTTGACTAAACAAGAAATATCCAATTATTGCCGAAAATATTATTTGTGAGTAATCATATATAGAAACCTCTTTAGCAGGGGCATAACAGTACGCTGTAGTTATCGAAAATTGAGCAATACAAGCACAAGTACCAGCAAGAAGTAAGTATATCAACTGAATAAATGTCATAGGAGTAAAGTTAAATATCAGATAAGGCAGAGTGACCACACATGAAAATGCTGAAAAAAAGAACACAATATAGCCTTTATTTTCGCCACGTTGACCTAGAACTCTAACCATAGTATAAGCTATACCAGCACCAAGACCACCCATCAAGCCTACTACAGATGGAATTAAATCCATATTAGATAAGGTAGGCTTAATAATCAAAAGACTACCTAAAAAGGCTACTATTACGCTTCCCCACTGTACCAGATTAGCTTTCTCCTTTAAGATAATGTAAGAAAATATTATCGCAAAGAATGGCGACATCTTATTTAACATTGAAGCATCGGATAATACTAGATGGTCTACTGCATAGAAGTTACAAAGTATTCCAACAGTTCCGAACCCTGCCCTCAATAACAGATACTTTAAGTTACCATCTTTCCATTTAAAAGAACTTTTATCTTTTAGCAACAGAATAAAAGCAAATAACATTGCTACAAAGTTTCTAAAGAAACTCTTTTGAATAGATGGCAAATCACCAGAAAGTCTAACAAAGGTATTCATTAGCGAAAAGAATAGTGCCGAATTGATAATACATAATATACCTTTATGTTTAGTATTCATATCAAAAACACCTCGATTAATCTTTAATATTGATATTCTTTTTAATAAGCAATAGACCTAATATCAAGAGTATAGGAAAGACTATAGCCATAAGTATACCAATCTTTAGATTATCATTAAAAAGTCCAGATATCAAGCCTACAAAGGTAGGACCTCCAGAGCAACCCACATCACCTGCAAGAGCCAACAGAGCGAACATCATAGTGCCACCACCTCTTATGCTCTCACTAGATAGGCTAAAAGTTCCAGGCCACATGATGCCTACAGAAAATCCACATATACCACAACCAATCAAGCTGACCACTGCCCATGGCGATAATGATATCAACAGATAACTAATCACACACAAGATACCACTAATACACATGGATTTTTTTAAATCCAACCTATCGCCAAACTTTCCGAATATTGCTCTAGAAGTTCCCATCAAGATTGAAAAGAACATAGGACCAGTTAAATCTCCGATAGTCTTAGTAACTCCAAGACCTTTTTCGGCAAACGTGGACGCCCATTGACTAACTGCTTGTTCACTAGCTCCTGAACACACCATAAGTAATAACATAATCCAAAATATCTTATTAGAAAAGAGTTCTTTAAAAGATAGAGTTTTTTGGTCATCATCTATAAGTTTAGCTATCGGAACTTGTGAAAAATACAATCCGTTTAATATAGGAACTATCGCCCAAACTATAGTTAATATTCTCCAGTTAGAAATTCCAAAGATACCAAAAAATATAGTAGATATCAATACTACACCAACGCAACCCCAACAGTAGAACGAATGCAATAGACTCATAGCAGTCTGTTTATTATCAGTAGGACAAGCCTCCACAATGGGACTAACTAGAACTTCTAAAAGTCCACCACCTATGGCGTACACCATTACGGATATCAATAGACCTATAAAGGCATCGTTAAAGACGTTAGGAAGTATAGTCAAGAGTATCAAGCCTAGAGCAGACATGAAATGTGCAATGATAACAGATACTTTATAACCTATTCTATCGACAAAAGTAGTTGAAAGTAAATCGACTATCAACTGTAGACCAAAGTTGAAAGTTACTAAAAAGGTTATCTTAGATATAGAAATGTTAAAACTTTCCTCAAAGGTAACGAACAACAACGGCACAAAGTTATTTACTATAGCTTGAACTACATATCCAATAAAACTAGCATACATAGTATGATTATATGATAGTTTACTACTAGTACTCATATGAAAATCACTCCTGTAGATTATTCAGCATCGATTTGAAATAAATCTTTATACTGTTGAATAAAGGTATCAGCGACAATTTGACCACCTTCACCGTTAGGGTGACCTCCGTATAAAGCCTTTGATGGATTATCCTCACTACTTAAACAAGAGGCAAAATCAAATAGTTCGACATTGTACTCTTTAGCGATATCTTTTAGCATATCATTATACTCAACACGAACGCTTTCCTTAGCCTCTCCAAAGTCTTCTGGAGGGGCATTAAATAGGATAATCTTGCAACCCTTATGAGTAAGTTCATCTAAAATTACTCTAAGATAGTCAACTATTTCTTGTGCAGAGTTTCCACCATCGCCCATATATTCGCCTGAATTGATATCGTTAGTTCCAAAAGCCACGATAACCACATCGCCAGTAGATGCCCTTGATAACCAATTTCCACACTTAGAAGCATCACTAGTGCGTGACCAACCTAGACCACAATTCCAAAAGGCATAGTCATCGCCTAGCATTTGGGATATTCTAGCACTCCAAAACTCGTACTTCATGAAACCAGTTTGACAACCTTGAGTAATGGAATCGCCTATAGCTACGATATTAAGTTTAGTATCACGTTTAGCACCTATCAACTGAGGCAATGGAATTTGGTCGCAATATTTAAAGTTACCATCACCACTATCGGCAGTAGTGGAAGTCAAAGATGACATATAAGTACAAGCAATATTCTCACCAGATACTGTCCACTCCCAAACTAGATAGTGGTCTTGTGGAACGTCAAAAGTTAGACTATCGCTCCAATAGGTTTCACCTGCTCCAACCTCTTTGGATACGTTTCCATTATCGAAAGTGACAGGAGTTCTATTAGTGATTTCATCATCTACAGAAGTACCACCATCAGCGATATAAGCACTTTTTATGGTATATTCTTCACCGATTCTACCAGCGTAAGCAAGTTCGCCATACTTATATGTGGAATCCACGGTGTTTGAGAAGTAAAAACAGTATTCTAATTCGCCATACTGTTCTACTGGAAAGTACGCTCTATATGTGACTTCGTTAGCACTCTCGACCACATAGTTATTTCCAGTAGCCACAAGAGTGTTAGATACATAATCATTAAATTGTGTATCCGACAAGTCTTGCAATAGATATTCCTTTTCCGTAGTAACAGGCAACGTAGTTTCTTCAGTTGCAGATGTTCCTACCGTTACGGAAGTTGTTTCTGAAGTATCTTCAACATTACCAACATTTTCAGCACCACATGAGCATGAAAATATAGTAAATGCACATAACATCAAAAGTGTTGTGAGTTTTTTCATATATCTATCTCCTTAACGATTTTTTATAGTATATATTTTATCATCTTACAGATAATAAGTCAATAAAAAAAGTCCAAACTAACGAAGTTTGGACTTTAAACAACTCCCCAAGTTGGA
>ERZ825670.2599-NODE-2599-length-16738-cov-9.305161_pt1 | contig 16738 bp, 12 predicted proteins | sample MGYA00519929_ERZ825670 | MGnify/ENA primary metagenome ERZ825670 (study PRJEB31778, sample SAMEA3449207) | human gut metagenome | biome: human gut; feature: human-associated habitat; material: faeces | place: United Kingdom | collected 2010/2012 ...
GCCTTATTGAGGGCAATGGCTTCTGTGCTGTGGCTGGAGAAGGTGAATTAAACAGGAGGGGGGATTTGGGGACAGAAGTTGATGTCTTCTGCCCTCTCCCCCAAATCCTCGCAACCACTATCTTAATTCAAACAAAATCCAGCCAAAGACAGCCCGGGAAGAGAACTGATAGCCTATATTTGTGGCCTCGGAGCTACGAGACTGTAGTAAAATGTTAGAAAAGGTCGACATTAAAATTATTGATTTTGATGACTTTGTGTTTTGTACAACTGAGTCAAAATCAATAACTTTAATACCGACCTTTTCTTAGAAGACTACTTCTCGTAGCGACGAAAATCACAAATATAGAGGATTGGATTCTCACACTTCGTCTGTTTACTCACCCCGACAAATTACTATTTTTCTATCTCTACTGCTTTAAGAAGAATCGCCGATACTCTAGGCAGTGTGATATCCAGCACTCCCGATGTTACGGGATGTACTTTCTTCTCCATTGTGTATCCTTCCTCATTACTCATGATGACTTCTACCATCTCTTCGTCATCTGTAACTCCAACCTCCCATACGGAGACTTTGACTCTTGCTTCGTCAAAACCAGAGTTGATTAAGACAACCATTTTCTCGGTGTCGGTGAAACGTCCGTAACCGAGAACTTTGAAGCCGCCATAAAGATATTTGAGGGAGCCTTCCATTAAAGCTTCTTCTTCCTTATGGATGGCGATAATATCTCTGTGGTACTGAATGAGATTCTGGTCTTCTCTTCCCCACGGATAGGTTCTTCGGTTATCCGGGTCAGTCCAGCCGCACAGTCCAGCTTCATCACCGTAGTAAAGGGTTGGCGCGCCCGGCCAGGTCATCTGAATCATGACAGCAGCACGCATAATACCTTTGTTAACATTCTGGTTGGCGGCTTCCGCTCCCATACTTGCAGTACGTCCCACAGTCTGGTTCGTTCTTGTTAAGAAACGGGAATGGTCGTGGTTAGAAAGCTCATTCATGGAAACCATGAGTGACGGATACTGGAATCTTGACATATGATATACCATTGCATCTACAAATGCCTGCGTATTACCAAGAAGATCTCCCCGCCGTTCATCGCTATGCTTTTCCATTCCGGTTAAAAACCAGGTAACTGGTTCCATAAATGCACTGTAGTTCATAATGGTATCCCACTGGTCACCCATAAGCCAGGAACCGACATCTTCATAATGCTCTGCTAAAATGATAGCTTCAGGATTGGCTTCTTTTACTGCCGTTCTGAAGTCTCTCCAGAACTGGTGATTGAAGTCCTCGCTCTGTCCTAAGTCTGCCGCTACGTCAAGGCGCCATCCATCCGCTTTATACGGAGGGGAAACCCATTTTCTTCCTACATTTAAAATATAGTCATAAAGCTGTCTGGATTCCTCATAGTTCAATTTTGGCAGGGTTTTATGTCCCCACCAGCCATCGTAGTCATCGTTATACGGCCACGCATTCTGATTATAGAATTTAAAGAAATGGCGGTATGGGCTGTTTGCATCGACAAATGCACCTTTTTCATAGCCATATTGATTCTCATAGATACGTTCTGCGTCCATCCATTTATTAAAGGAACCGCAGTGATTAAATACACCATCAAGGATAACTCGCATCCCTTTTTTATGCACTTCTTCTACGAAATGAATGAAAAACTCGTTACTTGCCTCAAGATTGCGCTTGTCTGTGACACGGGAAATATATTTACTTGCGTTCATGTTATTATTTTCCCAGTCTGGAAGTGTATTTCCCTCGTCCACAACAATTTTTCCATAATGAGGGTCAATATAATCGTAATCTTGAATATCATATTTATGATTGGATGGTGACACAAAGATTGGATTTAAATAAATAACATCGATTCCGAGTCCTTTTAAATAATCCAGATGGTCAAGAACACCCTGCAAGTCTCCACCGTAGAAGTTACGCACATCCATTTCTTCCGGGTAGCGATACCAGTCATCTATCTTTTTCGATGGCTGATTGATATAAATATACTCTCTGTTTAAAACATCGTTAGACGTATCACCATTGGCAAATCTATCTACATAGATCTGATAGAAAATCGCACCTTTCGCCCAATCCGGTGTAGAAAATCCCGGTGTGACTTTGTAATTAAAGAAAGTCTCTAAATCTCTTGCAGGGCCTTTCTTGTTGAAATAACAGCAGGTACCTCCGGAATGAATCTCAAAATAGTAATCCGCTATCTCTGTCCCCATAAAAAAGCTGCTCTCATAGAAATCGAATCGCTCTGTTTTAGAAGCAATCTGCATCTCCTTTTTCTCACCATTTACACACAAGAATACATGCTCTGCATTCTCTCTTGCGGTACGGAAACGAACAGTAACTTCGTCTCCTGTCTTTGGCTCGACTGGATTCATATAGTTGCTGCTTCCATCTGTAAATAACGCCTGGAAATTCAATACTGGTTTCGTATGATAGCTGTAAAATTGCAATTTCTCTGCTGCGGAAAGATTTCGTATTAGATTTTGAACCATCTCCATAATAACTACCCCTCTGCTGTTTGTTTTTTCATTTCTGTCTACTTACACATTTATTATAATAATTCAAATTTCTATTCGCAAAAGCAAATTTTCCAAGTATACTTTATGAGCTATATTGCCAAAACTTACAATACCGAAAGTATTCATAAAAATGAATCTCTTAATTGCACTCTCACGAACAGACTTTGAATCTTTGTTTTTTACTTTCTATTTGCCGGTTCTACGTTAATTGATTTACCTTTAATCTTTACGTTTTTCATTGCTTCTAATACATCAGATGCAACTTCGCGTGGTACTTCTACAAAAGTATATTTATCGTACAAGTCAATTGTTCCTACTAAATTACCTGAAATTCCGGATTCTCCGGCAATCGCACCTAAGATATCACCTGGACGGATTCCCTGTTTCTTTCCGATGTTGATAAACAGACGAACCATTCCTTCTTCTGCACCGGTATCTCCAAAGTCTTCTTTATTACTTCCAGCGTCTTTGCCGTCTGCAGTTCCAAGAATCTCTGCAAGGAAAGCTGCGGCAACGTCCATTGCTGTGTAGTCTTTCTCATTTACAAAATCTTCTACCATGTCAATGTATTTGTTTAAGTTCTGGTCTTCGATATAGTGGTCAATACGATCAAAAATTTTCTCTACTCTTGTCTCTGTTACATCGTTAAGAGATGGAATTGGCTGTGCCTTGATCTTTGCCTTGCAGTAACGGCGGATGTCTTTTAACTTGTAAACTTCTCTTCCTACAACAAAACTGAATGCCATACCAGTTCTTCCGGCACGTCCAGTTCTTCCAATACGATGTACATAGTATTCTTCATCCTGTGGAAGGTCGTAGTTAAATACGGCATCTACATCGTCTACGTCAATACCTCTGGCAGCTACGTCTGTCGCTACGAGGATATCTGTCTTGCCGCTTCTGAAACGGTGCATAACGCGGTCACGCATGGTCTGCTTCATATCGCCGTGAAGCCCTTCTGCAAAATATCCTCTTCCCTTAAGGTCTGCAACTAACTCGTCTACACCCTTCTTTGTATTACAGAATACTACAGACAGCTTTGGATCGTAAATATCAAGAAGTCTTGATAATACTTCGCTCTTGTTCTTTGGACGGACTTCATAGTAGTACTGTGTGATATTTGGAACGGTCAGTTCCTTTCTGATTACTTTGATAATCTCTGGATTCTGCTGGTATGCTCTTGCAAGCTCCATGATTGGCTTTGGCATTGTTGCGGAGAAAAGCATTGTCTGTCTTTCTTCCGGCACGCCATTTAAGATTGTCTCGATGTCCTCACGGAATCCCATATCAAGCATCTCATCTGCCTCGTCTAATACAACTGTATGAATATTGTCAAACTTCACAGTCTTTCTTCTCATATGGTCCATCATACGTCCCGGTGTTCCAATAATAATCTGTACGCCAGCCTTTAAGGAACGAATCTGTTTGGAAATCTCCTGTCCGCCATAAATTGGAAGAATCTTTACGGATGACATATATTTTGCAAGCTTACGAATCTCATCAGCAACCTGAATAGCCAGCTCTCTTGTAGGACAGAGAACAATTGCCTGTGGTTTCTTAAGCTTAGGATCCACTTTCTGTAAAATAGGAATACCAAACGCTGCAGTCTTACCTGTTCCTGTCTGCGCCTGTCCAATTACGTCCTTTCCAGAAAGTTCTACCGGAATCGCTTTTGCCTGGATTGGGGACATTGCCTCAAATCCCATGTTAGCAACCGCTTTTAAAATTTCCGATTTTATATCAAGTTCTGTAAATTTTACTGTCTCCATGTAATGTCTCTCTTTCTATTTTTAAGGATGCAATAAAAATTTTAAATTTTTTATAAAACTGCAACTATACTCCCATGCATTTAAACCATAATTTTTATATATTTGAATCTGAATTATAAAAAATTTATAAACTTCCTATTGCAAAAAAAAAGCTCTATCATCCAACAGGAAATAGAGCTAAGTTAACGGCACTCTTGTCTTTAACTGTTATCTACATTTTCTTCTTATTTATCATAGCACAGGTAAAAATAGCCGTCAAATAGAAAATTACCGCCTTTTTTCTTCTAAAGTACAGCACTTTTCCACATTTTTTATTGATGCGGTGCATTTTCCCACATTTTAATGTAAAGTTCTTCCCTTCTGTCATTCTTCATAGGAAATGTTTTGCGCATTTCTTTGATTTCTTCTGGATTTATGTCTCCGATCAGCAAACATTCTTCTTCTCGGATTATTGTCACCGCTTCCCCATTTGGAGAGTAAATAGCCGAATGTCCGTTATAATGCAGGCCATCCCCCTCTCCTGTTCGGTTTACGCCAACCATAAATACCTGATTTTCAATCGCCCTTGCTTTAAGGAGTGTATCCCACTGGTCGATTCTTGACTTTGGCCAGTTCGCTATCACAAAAATAATCTCACTCTTTTCTGAACTAATCTGGAAAATCTCTGGAAACCGCAAATCATAGCAGACAAACGCTCCAAGTGTTGTTCCTTTCCATTCCACAGACTTTAACTTTCTGCCGCCCTGATAGTACTCCCCCTCAAATCCATAAGAAAATGGATGAATCTTCGCATAATTTAACTTTAACTCTCCATTCTCTGCGATTCCTAAGCGATTATAATAATGATTCCAGTCTGGATGTTCCTTCAGACGTTTCTCCGGCACCGGTTCTGTATATCCAAAAACAGTCAATATCTTATATTTTTTACTCATTTCCTCAAAAAAATGTTTCTGATTTTCGGATTTTTCTCCTGTCTCTTCCACATTCATTGAAAAACCCGTCAGCGTCATTTCCGGAAAAACAAGACAGTCTACCTGATTCTCCTCGGCTTTCTTAAAGAATTGTTCTACTTTCTTCTTATTATCTTCAATATTTTCCCAGCTTATGTCCATCTGAGCCATTCCAATTCGCATGGTAAATCCTCTTCTTCTTTCTTTTGTCTTTGTTTTATATTAACTTTATTTACTCTTTGCAGCTATTTTTCAATTATCCTTTAAACATATCAGTTTTGTCTTCTATATATCTACATTATTTTTAATAAAACTTTTGAGCGCATCCTTGTCAATATTTATTATTTTTTGTTTATTTACTCTTTGTTTCTCTTAAATTCTAATTTATTCGCCTAAATCCTCTTGTTCGTATTTTTTTCTCAAAAACCCCTCTTGAAATTGTGAACCTCTTGTGATAATATTCATATTAATGATACATAGTTTTTAAAACTACGTTGTATGATATTTATATGGATTTTAATTTTTTAACCGGATATACAACCTTTCAAATCGTGTGAATGCAATGTTTTGAAAAGCTGCAATTCCATTCAGGATAAGAAAAATTATTTTCACTTATCCATTTATGTATTCTCAGAATCTTTCTGTATTCTTTTTTGCAAGAAAAATTCCAGAAATGCATATTCTATGACAGGAGGTTATCATTATGAACAAAACAAATAAAAAGTTTAAAGATCCCGGCAGTGCCATTACTCATTTAATCGCTATGATCGGTGCAGTTATCTGTGCTTTTCCACTTATCGGCAAAGCAGTACACACGAATAATTCCATCGTTGTTTTTGCCATGAGTGTATTTATCAGCAGCATGATTCTTCTCTACGGAGCAAGCACCCTTTACCATTCTTTAGATATTTCAAAAAAGGTAAATCTTTTCTTCCGAAGAATCGATCATTCCATGATTTTCGTGCTGATTGCCGGTTCCTACACACCAGTTTGCTTACTGGCACTCGATAGAAAGCAGGGAATTCCGCTGCTTGTCCTTGTATGGGCTACTGCAATCATCGGCATTATCATAAAGATATTCTTTATTAACTGCCCACACTGGGTAAGCTCTATCATCTATATCGGAATGGGCTGGACATGTGTACTTGTCTTCAAGCCACTCCTTGCCAGTCTGCCAGCCAGTGCATTTGCATGGCTCCTTGCCGGAGGCATCATTTACACTGTCGGCGGTATTATCTACGGATTAAAGCTTCCGATTTTTGATAAGCTTCCAAAGGACTTCGGCAGCCACGAGATTTTCCACCTGTTCGTTATGGGCGGAAGCATTTGCCATTTCATCTTTATGTATGCTTATTTGATGTAGGGTTGCTGCTACATTTTTTTAGTTATTGATAACAGGCTACATGACTATTAATTTATATCATATAAAAGGCTATCGTCCATATAGTTATCTAACCTCAAGATAACTTATAACACACTTTATATGATTAAATCAATAAAGATTCAGAAAAAGCCCGCTTTATTCACAGCTATCTCCCAAAGCATCTTCAAAAAATGCTCTGGTGGCTATGAATAAGAGCGAGCTTCTTTTGTCTGGAAAGCTGCTTAATCGCATACTCCCTTTTCATCGCTTCCTGCTTCGTGTCATACTCCTCAAAATACACCAGCTCCACCGGGCGGCGGTTCTTCGTATATTTGGCACCTTTCCCGCTGTTATGTGCCTCCATCCTTTTCTTAAGATTATTCGTCCAGCCGGTGTACAGAGTTTCATCACTGCATTTTACAATGTATGTATAATTTCCTTGATGTTGCTTTTGTTTGTCAGTTTCTTTCATTATCTTTTACCAATTATCGCTTTTCTATTGTTTTATCCTTCTGCCTTTTTTATGATTTTCTTCTACAGTTTATCAATTCAAACTTTTTATTATTTCCTGCCACTACTTTTTATCGCAAGCACATTATTATTTGATTCTTACCCCAAAATATCCTATTATCTTTTGCTACTACCTCTTGACATAATGAATTTTGTGATTTAGTATAACACATTTTTTCCTATCTGTACTTTCTTTTTGGGGAGCTCACTCTCGTAAACTCCCCTATTTTCATCAGCCGGAACAATCAGTAAATCATACAATATCGTAAAAATAGCAAAAACACAAAGTTAGTTATCAACATATAAAAAACGAGAAGGATACATGTTAGAAAATTCCGGCTGTATTTTTATAAGACTCATTTTTGCAAATTCCTTATCTTCACAACTATTCAGAAGTGATTTTCCTAAAATCATTTTTCTTCTGAATAGTTATTCATATTACTATATGCAACGGGAAATCGGACGTTCCTTATACTCGAAGATATTTCACTGGATTCACTGTCTTATCCTTATACGTCATCTTAAAAAATACATTCGGTCCTTCTAATACAAAAGACTTTGTTGGCTCTGCAACTGTTCCAAGAACATCGCCTTCCTGAATGTCATCCCCAATCTCATAGTCAACATTGTCCAGTTGTCCACAATATGCCTTATAGTAATTCCCAAGTAAAATCGTTACCACTTTGCCATAACGGTCGGTATCTTCAATATTGACAACTCTTCCATTCGCCGGAGAGACTACTTCCTCTCCAACCTTTGCTCCAACAATAATTCCATCATTGCAGGCATACTGATCAAGTGTTGTATAATACACTGTCGCATCCATGCTGTAAGGGAGAATAATATTGCCCATTACCGGCCAGGTTAACTTTTTCTTTCCGTTATAATTGTATACCGAATCACCACTTGCTCCACTGTTTTCTGCGTTATTTCCTGCATTTTCTTTTGTTCCACTTATATTATTTTTCGTATTATTTTCATCTTTTGTATCTGCGTCATCCTGTTCTGAAGAACTGTTTCGCCCTGAATTATTACTGTATTTTGTTTCTTCGCCGTTATCCTCTGCATTACTGTCTAATGTATCAGTCCCGTTCTGGCCTTCTGCTCCCGGCTCCACATCCATATCATTATTCGCTGCGGAATCCGCTGAATTTGTTGCTGAACCTGTATCATTCCCCGACACTGGACCAATTACATCGTTACTTTTCTCTGTTGTTTCTGTCTTTGTCTTGTTATCAGACTTGCCCCCATCGGCATTGCCTATTTTAATATTGTAGGCAGTAAGCACTGATAAGATTAAAAAAGCTGCAATCACCAAACTTGAAATATATTTTTTTTGGAATAAGTTATTTGGTCTTTTCATTTCATCACCTCTGGGTATAGTCTTTACCAGAAAAATGAAATTTATACATGAAATTTTGCTGTATGCAATGAACAGACAAACCATTGCGACCCAATCCTAATTCTGTTGACATTGTTTTATCTTTATACATTTCGTGAAATGTTTCATAATCTTTATTATAAATAGAACGTATCATATCAAATACTATGCTGATATCCTGATTTCGAAAACAGAGACTTTCGCTTTGTCTTACCTGTATCAGATTCATTCTATAATCAGATACTAACGGCTTTAAATATTCTGGTATTACCAGCATATCTAGTAAATTAAATGATCCGTCCCATTCTTTTTCTCCATAGTATATACATAAACTTATTACCGGATGCAGACGGTCATCCTTTTTTAACGCTGATTATTCTTCCAGAAAGTCTTTAGTATAGTGTCTGGTTTCACTTGATTTCTAACAGGCAATTCGACACCATCCTTTCCCTCTTATATACCTAATGGTTATTTGCATTTATATATTACCATATTTTTCTTTATTTGTAAATATATTTATTCAAAAAATCCTGATTTGTGAGGCTGCAAATCAGATGAACTCCTGAAGATAAATCTCCCTCAAATCTTTCTCAAAATAAATTCTGAGTTTGCATAGTTAGCCAAAACACAGCCCTCTGGGAATGAAATAATCCTTATTTGTGGCCTCGGAGCAAGGTTTGGATACGAGCGTGTATAAGCGAGTATTCAAACCGCCGCGACTAAAGTCACAAATAAGGATTATTTTCATTCCCAGAGGGCGTCTATTTTGCCTGCGGCAAATCAGGAGTTACAACCTTCGTTCCAGGATAGTAATACGATAATATCGTTGCTGCCGTAATCTGTTTCTCCGCCAACGCATTTGCCCCGTAAAGGCTCATTCCCATATCGTGACCTTTTCCGACGGTGACCATGCGGAGTTTCCCGTTATAGTTTTCTAAATAGAAGTTGGTGGAATTCAGGGCAAAGATTTTCTTCCATTCTTCTCCTGTCCACTTATTATCCTTTGCTGTAATTTCCTGTACGAATCCATTCTCGGTATGTTTTGTGATTTTCAGGCTGCTTTTTAATATTTTTATATTCTGGCTTTTATCTGTTTTTGCAAGATTTCCGCTCTTGTCTGCTTTTGTAAGTTTTTGCAGCACCTCATCATAAGGAAGAACCTTCACATCCATGTAATCTGGTGATTCTACATCCTGACTGCTGTCCACACTGATCAAATATGGTACGGCTACGGAGTACATTTCTTCTGAAGAAACTGTTTTTCCAATGCTAACCTCATGATAAAGTGCATCGGCATATTTATTCTCGTAAGTAAGCACCTGTCCAAAAGTTGCATCGGAAGCATCCTCGAGTTTTTTCTTTATTTCCAAATACGCTTTCCGCCCATTATTCTCTTCTAATTCTTTCATGGAAATGTAATCGAGATTTAGATTTTCTTGTCTGATATTCTGATATTTCCTGTTTATGATTTCTGTGCTTTGTACGTCTTTTACATTATTTGAATTTTGTATACCGACTACATTTGTTGTATTACCTGAATTTTGTGTACTTGCTGCATTTGCTATATTTCTCGTTTTTTGTGCAACTGTCATATCTGTTTCACTACCTACTTTTTTACTATTACTTTCACCGGAAGCTGCCTTCACAAAATTTGTTCTGCAAACAATCATCCACGCTTTCAATGCTTCCTCCTCTTTTATGTAGGATAACTCGGAAGCAGCCATACCGATGACAAATTGTTCTCCGTCCATCTTTTCTCCATTTTTCATCTCAACAGTAATTCCCATTTTTATATCCGCAACACCCATATTCCCGGAGATGAGAATGGTTGCGATGGTGGGGATGAGAAGCGCACCAAAGATGAAAAGGATGTATAAAGCTAATTTCTTCATTGTATATTATATGCAAAAATTTTGATTCATATAACTAGAGCGTGTTTGAAAAAGGCTTTCTGCAAGATGTGCGTTACAATTTGTGGGAGATTTCGCCTGAATGAAGGCGGCATAGCGGGCTTCGTCTGTTAGTTGCTTAATGAATTAAATAGTAATTATCTGTTTCTTTCCCTCTTGTAAAATCACAAAAGAATACTTGTAATTTATGACGGAGTTACATTTACATTAAGGGCACATTTTTATATAATATACACATATAGCATAAATCATGATGGATTAGTGTGTGCATTGGTCTGCTTTTTACATTTATTTGCATTAATATGACAAATCTTGTTCTCTGTGGCTACTTTTTAGCTGTGAAATGAACTGCTGAGATGGATTACTGAAATAAATTAGTGTATTGTCTCATTGATTTTTAATCAACTAACATAGAAAGTTTTTTCTGGATAGTGCACTTTACAAAAGACAGATTGATGGATAACGAAAGGAGGAATCCATGACGAAGGATATGATCAATAACGGGGTTAATTCAGATGATAAGTCCCGTATTATTCAGGAGTATGTTCCGGGTAAGCAGATTACGCTTGCTCATATGGTAACCCGTCCAAAGGCTTCTGTTTATAAGAAGCTTGGTCTGCCGGATGATTATCATGATGCGATCGGTATTTTGACAATCACTCCTTCTGAGGCAACAATTATTGCGGCAGATATTTGTACGAAGGCGGCTTCTATTAAGTTAGGTTTTGTAGACCGTTTTTCCGGTTCTGTTATTATTGTAGGTTCTACTTCTAATGTGGAGTCTGCGCTTAACAGTGTTATTACTACTTTTTATAATAAGCTTGGTTTTGATACGGTTTCTATTACGAAGACTTGATTTAGATACACTTTAGTTTGGAGATTATTTTTTTATGAAAATTATGTTGATTGGTCCGTCGGCAGCGGGTAAGACTACGCTAATTCAGCGTCTTATTGATGAGGAGATTAAGTATGATAAGACGCAGGCAGTGGAGTATATTGGCAATTTTATTGACACACCGGGTGAATATATGCAGCAGAGGGGATACTGGGGTTCTTTAACCATTACTTCCCACGATGCGGATATTATCGGGCTGGTGCAGGATTCCAGTAGTGAGGATTGCTGGTTTTCTGGCGGGCTTACAAGTAAGTTTGAGAAGCCGGTTGTCGGTGTTATCACAAAGATTGACAAAGACGATTCAAATCCAAAGCAAGCTCGTTCCTATCTGGAGCTTGCCGGATGTACGACTATTTTTGAGGTGAGTTCCTATACCGGAGAAGGTGTGGAGGCTTTGTCTCAGGGATTCCACGATATGGTGAATAAGTACAGGGAAGAGAATAAAGGCCGCTATGCCGATGATTATTTTGATTAGAACAGGAGGTGGTAGGCTTGATTACACTATCAAAGGAGAATGTCGTTGATTATGTGAAGTCAAGGCTCGATTTTTTTAATCCTGATGGAGATATTAAGGTTTCTGCAATTGGAGAAGGTACTGTAGAAGAAGATGGAGATGGTTTTATTAACTTTGTCTATCGTGTTTCTGATGGAGTGCATCATCTGATTGTAAAACAGTCTACTCTGGAATCTCGTTCTAAGGGCAGTTTTACTTTGGATTTAAACCGCTATAAGTTAGAATACGATGCTATGAAGATCTGTGCTGCGATTGTACCGGACCTGATTCCGAAGTTATATGACTGTGATGAGGAGAATCGTGTATTTATTACAGAAGATGTTTCCTATCTTCGAATCTCCCGCTTCCAGCTTTTAAAGGGTGTTACTTATCCAAAGCTTGCAGACCAGATTGCAAGATATATGGCAGCAACACAGTTTTACACTTCTGAATATTATTTAGATACAAAACGTTTTCGTGATCTGAGTGTTCATTTCATGAATACAACTATGCGAAAGATTATGGAAGTTGGTATGTTCCTCACAAGTGTTACACCAGAAGATACGGTTGGACGACCTCTTGATCCGGAATTTGTTACATTTTCCAAGAGAATCTGTGCAGACCCTGCTGTTCTCTTAGCAAGACAGAAACTGAGACATCTTTTTATGTCTAAGGGCGAATGTCTGATTCACTGTGACCTGCATACCTCCAATATTTTTGCCAGCCAGACTGAGGCAAAGGTTATTGATATGGAATATGCGTTCTTCGGACCATTTGCTTATGATATGGGATATTTTACCGCGAACTTTATTGCACAGTATGCTGCCGCTGCTTTCCGTCCATTTGAGACAGAAGAAGCTCGTAAGAAATTTAAAGCATACTGTCTGTTTATGATTCGTGAAACCTATGTGAAATATTGTGAATATTTCACACAGTACTGCAAAGAAGATTCCAAAGTCGAATACCATAACATTCCTGGTCTTGCAGAAGACTTCTGCCTGACTACACTTCGTGAATTTATTGGATTCGCTGCAAGTGCAATGCTTGGTCGTATCTGCGATCTTATTCCATATCCAGATTACGATGATATTGACGATTATGTACAGCGTCACAATGCTAAATGTTTCTCTATCATTTTAAACAGGGAAATGCTTGTAAAATGGGAATCTTATAATTCTATTGATGAATTTATCCAGGATATCCTTACTATAGAAGAAATCTACTGTAGAAATATTAAAGATTTGAAATTATAAAAGGGAGGCACATTATGATTATTCTTACAAAGGAAAATATTCTTTCTTATATAAAAGAGCATGTGCCTTCCCTGCAGTTAAAAGAGCCGGTTAAAGTTTCTATGATTGGAGAAGGCGACCTCGGTGAAGACGTGGAAGGTGACGGTTATTGTAACTACGTTTTCCGTGTCAGTGATGCCGATGGATATTCTTATATTGTAAAGCAGTCTACGGAGCACTTAAAGCGCCGTGGGCGCGCCCTAACCCCTACTCGTAACCGCTTCGAGTATGAAATCATGGAACTTCGTGCAAAGATCGTTCCTCAGTACGTTCCGGCGCTGTATCTTGGTGACCCGGAGAATAATGTATTTATTATGGAAGATGTATCAAACCTGAAGTTAATCCGCTTCCAGATGAATAAAAATCATCTTTTCCCGGAACTGGCAAAACAGGGCGCACAATATCTTGCTGCCACACATTTTTATACTTCAGAATTCTATCTTCCAACAGAAGAATACCGCAAGCTGCTCGCTCATTTCATGAATGCAGAACTGCGTGTTGTTATGGAGGACGGTATTTTCCTTCATATTTTTGGCTCCGACCATTACGATGCGGCCTGCGGCCCGGAATTTGAAGAATACTGCAAGTTGATTCGTTTTGACCCAAACCTTGAATTCCAGAGATATAAACTGCGTCACCTCTTTATGAGCAAGTCAGAAACACTGATTCATGGTGATTTCCATACCTCTAATATCTTTGCAGATGATACACATTTGAAAGTTATTGATATGGAATATACTTTCGGCGCACCATTCTCTTATGACCTTGGATTCATCATCGCCAATATTATTTCCCAGGCCTGCTCCGCAGCGTTCCGTCCATTTGATACGGAAACCCACCGGAAGAACTATGTAGCTTACCTCATCTCTCTTATCGAGATGCTGTATACCTACTATATTCAGTTCTTCTTTGAATACTGGGAAAAAGATGCGAAGCTTGAATATAAGATTACAAATGGCTATAAAGAAAGCCTTGCTCTTGATATTTTACGAGAATGCTTTGGGTTCGCTGCCTGCGTGAACTTCAGCAGAGTATGTGGTGATATGGATACGGCAGATTTTGACTGTATCAAAGATAATGAGCTTCGAACGAAAGCGAAGTTTGCTTCTGCTACGATTGATAAGATGCTGTTTGAAAAATGGGATTCTTATAATGATATTAAAGAAGTCATTGAAGATATTATTGCTGTAATTTGTTAAGCAAACAACAGACGAAGCCAAGAAACCAAATCATCTATATTTGTGACTTTCGTCGCGGCGTGTTGAATGTTCGCTCCACTCACTCGCATCCAACACTTGCTCCCAGGCCACAAATATAGATGATTTGGTTTTTTGGCTTCTGTTCTGTGGCTGGAGTAGATGAATTAAACAGGGGGGGGAGAGATTTGGGGACAGAAGATGATGTCTTCTATTTACCTGAAAATAACTGGGATATAGAGGGGATGACTCGACTCTTTTTTTTGCGATTATCACAGCAATATTTTAATAATTTTAGAGTGATCAGAAAACTTCTACCCTCTCCCCCCAAATCTCTCCAACCACTATTTTAATTCAAACAAAATCCAGTCAAAGACAGCCTGCGAAGAGAGCCTATACCTTATATCTGTGGCCTTAGAGCGAGGATTGAATGAGAGCGGGCAAGCGAACATTCAACCCGCAGTGATAGAGTCACAGATATAAGGTATAGGCTCTCTTCGCAGGCGTCTGTCTATCTAATGAATTAAATAGTAACTTGAATATTATTTAATCTTCACACTCTTTACCTTACTCCATTTACCATAGTACGTTTTAGAACCTGACTTGGTATACGGGCGCATTCGTACATAATATTTTTTCTTACTCTTTACTGGACGAACTTTTGTCTTGGTAACTTTTTGTTTAAATTTACGTTCTATCGTTCCTTTTTTAAAATTGCTCTTTGCACAAAACTGTACTTGATAGCCAGTCACTTTCCTTAACTTCTTCCAGGTAATCGCAAGAGTGCTCTTTGCTGGTGACTTCACAGATTTCAGGGAACCTGTCATTTTTTCTACTGGCAGAAGAGCGCGTTTGGTTGGTTTCTTGGATGCGGTAGTTTTGTTGGATGGCTTGGTATTTGCTGTGGTATTGTTTTTATTGTTGTTGGTATTATTGCTATTATTATTTCCTGTGGTGTTCGCGTTATTGCTATTGTTATTTCCTGTGGTGTTATTGAAGCTGCTATTATTACCAGTGTTTCCAGAGGATGTATTATCTTGATATACTCTAGCAGGGGCAGGCGTTTCATTTATTGTTCCATCAGAGCACACAGTTCCTGCATAGGAATAAAGGTTGGAGGAAGAAATCTTCAAATACAAAGCAGGGCGAATAGCTTCAATACTATCTATACTACTGCCACCTGTTCTACTCCTTCCATCATAATCTATTTTAAGTGCAGCCTTACTACTTCCACCTGGCGAACGGAGCCACCAATTTACATTTTCTGCATATTTTGTTTCTACAAATTTATAACATCCCATTGCAAAGGCATATTCTGCACATTTACTTTGTCTTGCTTCATCATCTATACTATGATCCATTATAAAACCGTATTTTTTTGCATCCAAACCACAAATTTGCGTTTCTGCTAGCAAAAAAATTTTATCTAAAGTATTATTTCCACCAGAAGTATTATAAGTAGCGTTGTTTTTATTTGCTATGTTTCTCGGTAGTATCACTGCTTGCTCACTTAGAAAAAAAGCCTCATTCAAAAAATTTCCTTTCCTATAATTTATTCCTTCTTGATTATTTATAGTATCCTGTGCATTCAACCAACTTCTTATACTGCTTTTTTCCCAAGTAATATCCTCACTATTTTGATTATATCGCTGACTATCTAAGGCTTGATCTGCCAATAGCAATGCCCCTCCATTACTTACATTTAAAACTCTCCATTTAATTGCCTCATATTTAAAATAATGATAAGTAGAATAATCCTCAATCCAATCATAATAATTTAAAACACGTTTAGTATTATAATATGTCGCATCTTCCCCCTTTAATCTCCGATACTTGTTCCCATCTATTACAATATCATTATTCTCATCCCAGCCTGTCGCATTTTTTAATTTATTATAAATATCTCCGCTTGTCACTTCACTTTGTGGGTATGCTCCAAACCATACACAATCCCATGTCACTTTCTGTTTAGCGTTCATAGACGAATCTGCTACAGTTCTCGGATTGTTTAATGGTGTAACGGCCTGTACTTTATTTAAATTATTTCCTGATCCAATTGGAAACAATCCGAATAAAAGAGTTAATACTAACAATGATGCTAGTCTTGCTACTTTCCCCATTTTTTTCATTCGTTTTCCTCTCCTTACTTTTTAATTTCCCATCTATTTCTCTGCATTACAATGATGTCCTGATGAAGTTTCTGATACAAAAAACATAGCATTTTATAGGGATATTTTCAATAGGTTTTACCAAAACAAAAACAACTCTATCCTATATTCAAAAACTCCAGCCAAAAACAGCCCGAGAAGAGAACCGATACCCTGTATTTGTGGCCTCGGAGTAAGGTTTAGATGCGAGCGCTTTAAGCGAGCATTTAAACCGCAGCGACTAAAGTCACAAATATAGGGTATCGTGGTATGCTCCCTTTTAGGTAGACAG
>ERZ825670.2600-NODE-2600-length-16736-cov-6.747797_pt1 | contig 16736 bp, 18 predicted proteins | sample MGYA00519929_ERZ825670 | MGnify/ENA primary metagenome ERZ825670 (study PRJEB31778, sample SAMEA3449207) | human gut metagenome | biome: human gut; feature: human-associated habitat; material: faeces | place: United Kingdom | collected 2010/2012 ...
TGACCGTGGCCTGCTGGCAGCAGAAGGTCAGGTTGATGAGATCCTTCAGCTCGAAAAGTTCCAGCTTGTGTGCCATTGCCTGAAACTGTGCGGCCTCGCCGGTGTCGAAGCTTTCCAGCCGCTTGGCGAGATAGTTCAGCTCCTCCACATTGACCGTGAGCATTTCCGCTCGTTTCAGGACAGTGTAGAAACTGTCGATCTTCTCCACCTTGCAGTCCGTCTTGACCGCGTCGCCGATCTCCAATGCCTCCAACAGCTCCATGCAGTGTGCGTACTGGTCATGTGGGATGGGGAATGGGATGGTCGCCACGCCGTATTCCGGGTGGTTGGGATTACCGAGAACCGCTTGAATCATCATGTTTCATTCACTCCTTTTTCCAAATTCAAAACCGCATCTCCGTATTTGGCCATCAGTAGTGCGCCAGTGATCAGGTGGAACGCCTCATCTGTGACCAGTTCCGGAGACGCAAGGTCCGCAAGAGTAATATTGCAGCAGCCGACTGCAATGGCCTTCGCCGCCTGGTAGACGCTGTATAACTCCGGCTCGATCCCTCCGAGACGGACGCTTTGAAAGTCAAAACCGTCGTTCCCGCATTTCCAGACCATTCTGCGCCAAAGGCTCTCGTATGCCGTGAGCAGGAAGAGGGCCGCTTTGTTCCGGTCAGACAGACGCCAGCAGCGTTCCCGCCAGTATGTCCATCTTCGCCGGTGGGCATTGGACAGGAAGAATTGAGGGTTTCTTTCTCTGAGTTGCTGATGCATCCGTTTTCGGAACTGCGGCCCCATAGAGGGTGCGAAGCAGTCCCGCACGAACTCATTCAGCTCCAGTACACCTGCCTCGATCCGTTCATCCAGGCAGGTACATTCACATAGACGGCACGGATGCTTGCGGACATAGTTCTGGCAGTATTCGCACGCCACATCTTTGGGCGTGTAATGAAATGGGCTGCGGTATATTCCACCGCCTCTGGGTTTTTGACCGGGCTGAGACATCATCAACTGCTCCAACGCCTGCAGCGGCGTGTCTCGCATGAAATAGTACGGCATAAGCGAACTCCTCTCTGAAATGAAAAAAGGGCCGGAATCTTATTGCTAAGACTCCGGCCCGTTCCGTTTGATATTACATTGTCTGTTGCTGCGCGACTTGTTCCAAGGCTTCTTCCTGCTGCCGGATTCGCTCGTCCAAATCCGGCACACACTCCTCAATCTGCTGCTGAACACTGCGGATCATTTTTTCCTGCTCTCCCGTGAGTTCAAAGAAATCTCCGTCTACAGAGTCCGCACAGCAGCGATAAATCTCGGTCATCTGCTCTGGGGTGAAAAGCCGTTCCTTTTGAATCAGCCCGGAGCGGATAGCAAAGTCCTGTTTGGCTCCTGCATAGTTCTCCATGAAATAGTGCCCATGACATACTCCTGTGTGCCCATAGGCCCAATCCCATGTGACGAAGTGGACTCCGTGTTTGCTCTGAACTCCAGCCAGCACAGTGCCGTTGAAATCCGCCAGCACCTTGTAGCCGTCCTCTAAACCATCGGCTTTCAAAACGGGCGCCATCTCCATCTGCCGCATATACTCCGCTGTGGTCCTGACAATCTCATACACCTTGTCCTTGGCAGCGATCCGTTCTGGCTCGTCAATATCCTCATTGCGGTAGGCAACACCACCGCTCCCAGTTACTTCACAAAGCGGCGAACCGTCAAGCAGGATACACAGCCTGTCAGTGTGAACTTCGTCCAACTGGAAACCCTCCTTGGCAAGGACGATTGCTGCTTCTCTGAGGTAACAGACCTTTTCTTCTGCGCTGATGCTCATATAGCTCCTCCCATGCATAAAAAATAAGGCCGGAGCGATCATGCTCCGACCTACAAATGCAGGCGCTGCGACCAGCGCCCTTTTTGAAATGAAAAAGGGCACCGCTTTCTTAGTCCGTCAGGACCAACAAAACGACGCCCAAATCTTTGTGATTCTTTTTTGAGAAAAATACCGCTGCCAGCCGGAAAAATCGCCGCTGAAAAAGGGCGCTGGCTGAACGCATCTGCATGAAACAGGAAAACGCCCGGTTCGAATCGGGGCAGACGCCCTGAAACAGCGATTTGCATCTATGGTTTGAGAGAAGAAATCCGGGCTTGAAAAAGCCCGGAAACGGTTGATGCGCCTGACTTTTCGCCAGACGCATCTATACCGTTTCGTTAATTTGGTCCGAGTGGCGGGATTTGAACCCACGGCCTCATGGTCCCGAACCATGCGCGCTACCAACTGCGCTACACCCGGATGTGCAACACGGCTATTATAAGGATTTTTCCGCGCGCTGTCAAGAGCGAGAGCGGGAGATTTTTGAAGAATTTTCTTTTCTCGCGCCGCGCCGCTATTTTACCTCAATTTTACATGACCCGGCTTTTGCATTTTACAGCGCTCCGTTATGCTTTGCGTTGTGGAACGAAGAAAGTCCAAAATCAAAATGTGAAATGAGGAATGAAAGATGAAAAAGACACTTGCATTTGTGCTCACCGCTGTGATGAGCCTCTCGCTGCTCGCGGGCTGCGGCAGCAAGACCGCTGCCCCCGACAGCACCAACAACGACCAGCTGCAGCAGCAGACCGAGGAAAAGCTCAGCGGCAGCGTCTCGACCAACGGCTCGACCTCGATGGAAAAGGTCATCGGCGCGCTGAGCGAGCAGTTCATGGCCGACAACAGCGGCGTGAGCGTCACCTATGATCCCACCGGCTCCGGCGCCGGCATTGAGGCCGCCAGCAACGGCAGCGCGGACATCGGTCTTGCCTCCCGTGCCCTCAAGGACGAGGAGAAGGCCGGCGGCCTGACCGAGACCGTTGTCGCCCTTGACGGCATCGCCGTCATCGTCAATGCGGGCAGCAAGGTCGAGGACCTCTCCGTCGAGCAGATCGCCAAGATCTTCACCGGTGAGATCACCGACTGGAGCGAGGTCGGCGGCGAAGCGGGCAAGATCTCCTGCATCGGCCGTGAGGCCGGCAGCGGCACGCGCGACGGCTTCGAGTCCATCACCGGCACCAAGGACGCCTGCAAGCTCGATCAGGAGCTGACCTCCACCGGCGGCGTCATCGAGGCGGTCGCGGGCAACGCCAATGCCATCGGCTACGCCTCCCTCTCCGCAGTCGAGGGCAAGGACACCGTCAAGGCTGTGACGGTCGGCGGCGTCGCCTGCACCGAGGAGACCGTCCTCGACGGCAGCTACGCCATCCAGCGTCCCTTCGTCCTCGTGACGAAGACCGACGCTCCCCTCTCCACCGCCGCGCAGGCCTTCTTCGACTACGCCACCTCCACCGCCGCAAACGACCTCATCAAGGCCGCCGGCGCGGTTCCGGTCGCAAAGTAAGCGCCATGGCGGCTGCATACATCTCTCCGGCGGCAGAGGGCGCAAAGCCCTCCGCCGCCCGGCCGCGTCACAGCGGCGTGCGCAAGACGCTGGAGAACCTCATCCACCTCATTTTCCTGCTCTGCGGCGTGGTCGCCGTTGTGTTTGTACTGTTCATCAGCGTGTACCTGATCCTCTCGGGTATTCCCGCCATCCGCGAGATCGGGCTCGGAAAATTCCTCTTCGGCAAGGTCTGGGACCCGACAAACACCACCACGGGCGCACAGTACGGCATCCTCGCCTTCATTCTTACGAGCATCTACGGCACGGCGGGCGCTATCCTCATCGGCGTGCCGGTGGGACTTCTGACCGCCGTGTTCCTCGCCCGCGTCGCTCCGCCAAGGCTTGCGGCGGTCATCCGCACGGCGGTGCAGCTGCTCGCGGGCATCCCCTCGGTGGTCTACGGTCTAGTCGGCATGATCGTGCTCGTGCCCGCCATTCAGCGGACCTTTGACCTCAGCTCGGGCGCGTGTCTGCTCGCGGCGATCCTCGTGCTGGCGGTGATGATCCTCCCGTCCATCATCAATGTATCGGAAACGGCGCTGCGCGCCGTGCCGCATGAATATGAGGAGGCCTCGCTCGCGCTCGGCGCGACGGAGATGGAAACGAGCTTCCGCGTCGTTCTGCCCGCCGCGCGCAGCGGCGTGGCGACGGCTGTGGTGCTCGGCGTGGGCCGCGCCATTGGCGAAGCCATGGCCATCATCATGGTGGCGGGCAACGTCTCCAATATGCCCGGACTCTTTACCCCCGTGCGCTTCCTCACCACCGGCATCGTCTCCGGCATGGCCTATGCCGCTGTCGGCAGCCTGTATCAGCAGGCGCTCTACTCCATCGCGCTGGTGCTGTTTTTGTTCATCATGCTCATCAATGTGGTGCTGAACCTCTTCATCAAAAAGCGGAAGGAGGACTGACATGGAACGGAATCTTTCTCCGCGCCGCCGCGCGTATGACCTGACGATGCGCTCTCTTGTCTGGCTGTGCACCAGCCTGACCTGCGCGCTGCTCCTTTTCCTCATCGGCTTTATCTTCTATCGCGGCTTCCCCGGCATAACGTGGGATTTCCTCTCCGGCACAAGCAGCTATATCAAGGACACCATCGGCATCCTGCCGAACATCCTCAATACGCTCTACATCGTTCTCCTCGCCATGGTGCTCGTTCTGCCGCTCGGCGTGGGCGCGGCCATCTATCTCACGGAGTACGCCGCGAACCGCAGGGTCGTAGAGCTCATTGAATTTGCGACCGAGACGCTCACCGGCATCCCGTCCATCATCTTCGGCCTCGTCGGTATGCTCTTTTTCGTGCAGAAAATGGATCTGCAGGCGGGCGTGCTCGCAGGCAGCCTGACGCTCGTCGTGATGATCCTGCCCACCATCGTGCGCACGACGCAGGAGAGCCTGAAGACCGTGCCGCAGTCCTACCGTGAGGGTGCGCTGGCGCTCGGCGCAGGCAAGTGGCGCATGGTGCGCACCGTTGTGCTGCCCAACGCCGTGGACGGCATCGTGACCGGCTGCATTCTGGCGGTCGGACGCATCGTGGGCGAAAGCGCGGCGCTGCTCTACACCGCGGGCTTCGGACTGGTGCTCAATGACTTTGTCACCGCGCTGCACTCGTCCTCCGCCACGCTGACGGTCGCGCTTTACGTCTACGCCAACGACCGTGGGCGCACGGACGTCGCCTTTTCCATCGCAAGCGTGCTGATGCTGCTCACACTCGTCATCAATCTCACCGCGGCGCTCACCGGCCGCAAGCTCAAAAAGAACGGAGGGACACAGTAAAATGTCTGACGCTCCCATCATCGAAGCCAGGGGTCTGAACCTCTGGTACGGGCCGAACCACGCGCTCAAGGATATTTCCGTCGCCGTCCCCGCGCACGAGATCACGGCCTTTATCGGCCCGTCCGGCTGCGGCAAATCGACCTTCCTGCGCACACTCGACCGCATGAACGACCTCATTCCCAATGTGAAGATCACCGGTGAGGTGGACTTCAACGGCGAGAACATCTACGCGCCGAGCGTCGATGTGACCTGGCTGCGCAGCCGCATCGGCATGGTCTTTCAGAAGGCCAACCCCTTCCCCATGAGCATTTATGACAACATCGCCTACGGTCCCCGCACGCACGGCGTGCGCAATCGCGCGAAGCTCGACGAGATCGTGGAGCGCTCGCTGCGCTCCGCTGCCATCTGGGACGAGGTGAAGGACAGGCTCAAAAAGAGTGCGCTCGGCCTTTCCGGCGGGCAGCAGCAGAGGCTCTGCATCGCCCGCGCGCTCGCCGTCGAGCCGGAGGTGCTGCTCATGGACGAGTCCACGAGCGCGCTCGACCCCATCTCGACGTCAAAGATCGAAGACCTCGCGTGCGAGCTCAAGGACCGCTACACCGTCGTCATGGTGACGCACAATATGCAGCAGGCGGCGCGCATTTCGGACAACACCGCCTTCTTCCTGCTCGGCGAGCTGGTAGAGTTCGGCAAGACGGAGCAGGTCTTTTCCACGCCCGCCGACAAGCGGACGGAGGACTACATCACGGGGAGGTTCGGCTGATGCGAAACAAATTTGACGAGCAGCTCTCGCAGCTCAATCACGAAATGATCGAAATGGGTGCGCTGTGCGAGGAGGTCATCGCACTCGCCAGCCGTGCGCTGACCGAAAACGACAAGAGTCTTGCCGCGAGGGTCGCGCCGCTCGACAGCGAGATCGACCGGAAGGAGCGCGACATCGAAAACCTCTGCCTCAAGCTGCTGCTTCAGCAGCAGCCGGTCGCGCGCGACCTGCGCCAGATCTCCGCGGCGCTCAAGATGATCACGGACATGGAGCGCATCGGCGATCAGGCCGAGGACATCGCCGAGATCATCAGCTTTCTCCACGGCCATCAGGCCGAGGACAACGACCTCCTGCGCGAGATGGCGAAGGCCGCCATCCGCATGGTGACGGAAAGCGTTGACGCGTATGTAAAATGTGATACAATGTTAGCGGAGCAGGTCATCGCGGAGGACGACACCGTAGACGGCTACTTCACGCAGGTCAAGGAGCGTCTGATCGGCAAGCTCGCGCAGGACCCCGCGGACGGCGAATACGCGCTCGACCTGCTGATGATCGCAAAATATTTTGAACGCATCGGAGACCACGCGACGAACATCGCCGAGTGGGTCATTTTCTCCGTCACCGGCGTTCACAAGGGGGGATAAGGATGATCTGGTGCGTGGAGGACGATGCGAGCATCCGCGACATCGAGGTGTACGCGCTCACATCCACCGGCTTTGAGGCCCGAGGCTTCGCCGACGGCGACACGTTCTGGGACGCCCTGCAAAAGGAAACGCCGCCCGAGCTGGTCGTGCTCGACGTGATGCTCCCCGGCACGGACGGCATCGAGCTGCTGCGCCGGCTGCGCGCGAGCGCGCGCTTTGCCGAGCTCCCCGTCGTGATGGCGACCGCCAAGGGCGCGGAGTACGATAAGATCCAGGGGCTCGACCTCGGCGCGGACTACTACCTCACGAAGCCCTTCGGCGTGATGGAGTTCGTCTCCTGCGTCAAAGCCGTGCTACGCCGCAGCCGTCCGAAAACGGCGCAGGCGCTTCTGCGCAGCGGCACGCTCACGCTCGATCCCGCCGAGCACATCGTCACGGCGGACGGCGCGCGCGTGGAGCTGACGTACAAGGAATTTGAGCTGCTGCGGCTCTTCCTCTCCCACCCCGGCATGGCCTTCACGCGGGATCAGCTGATGGAAAAGGTCTGGGGCGTGGATTACTGCGGCGAGACGCGCACGGTGGATATGCACATCCGCACCCTGCGCCAAAAGCTCGGTGAAAACGGCGAGCACATCGAGACCGTGCGCGGTGTGGGCTACCGATGGGAGGCGGAGAAGAATTGACCAGAAAGATCTTCCGCTCCATTCTCACCGTCGGCGTCGCGGTGCTCGCGTGCAGCCTGCTGCTCGTCATGGGCTGCTTCTACAGCTTCTATGAGGGGATGCAGGAGCACCAGCTCGGCGACGAGCTGCGCATCGCCGCAGCAGCCGTGGAGACCAACGGCTCGACCTATCTGGAAAAAATCAAGTCCGACCGTTTCCGCGTCACCTGGATCGCCTCCGACGGCACGGTGCTCTACGACACGCAGGCGGACGCCGCGCAGATGGAGAACCATCTTGAGCGAGAAGAGGTCCGCGAGGCGCTGGAGACCGGCACGGGCAGCTCGAGCCGCTACAGCGCGACGCTGCTGAAAAAGACCGTTTACAGCGCGAGCCGCCTCACGGACGGCACCGTGCTGCGCCTGTCCGCCAGCCGCGCCACGATGGGCGCGCTGCTGCTCGGAGCGTTCCAGCCCATTCTGCTCGTCGTGATCGTGCTGCTCGTGCTCTCGAGCCTGCTCGCGAGCCGTCTGGCCAAGCGCATCGTCGAGCCGCTCAACGCGCTCGACCTCGAGCATCCGCTGGAAAACGACGCCTATGAGGAGCTCTCTCCGCTCCTGCGGCGCATCGACCGCCAGCGCAGACAGATCGACGCCCAGCTCGCCGAGCTGCGGCAGAAAACGGACGAATTCACACAGATCACCGCCGGCATGAACGAGGGGCTCGTTCTGCTCGACGAAAAGGGCGCGGTGCTGAACATCAATCCCGCCGCACAGACGCTCTTCGGCGTGACGGGCGCGTGCGTCGGGCAGGATTTCCTGACCGTGGACCGTGAGCACTCCATGAGCCTCGCGCTCCGCACGGCGATGACCGACGGGCACAGCGAGGTCCGCGCCGAGCGCGGCGGGCGCGAGTACCAGTTCGACCTCAGCCGCATCGAGTCCGACGGCAAGGTGGTCGGCGCGGTGCTGCTGGCCTTCGACATGACCGCGCAGACCTTCGCCGAGCGCAGCCGCCGCGAGTTCACGGCGAACGTCTCGCACGAGCTGAAAACGCCGCTCCAGGGCATCATCGGCAGCGCCGAGCTGCTGGAGAACGGCATGGTCAAGCCGGAGGATATGCCCCGCTTCGTCGGTCACATCCGCGCCGAGGCGCAGCGTCTCGTGACACTCATCGGCGACATCATCCGTCTCTCCGAGCTCGACGAGGGCGGCGAGCTGCCGACCGAAACGGTCGACCTTCTCCCACTCGCGCAGGAGGCCGCAGAAAATCTCCGCGCTGCGGCGGAGGTGAAAAACGTGAGCATCATCGTCTCGGGCGAGAACGTCCCGGTCACCGGCGTGCGGCGGCTCCTCTATGAGATCGCTTACAACCTCTGCGACAACGCGATCAAGTACAACGTGGACGGTGGCAGCGTGGATGTGCGTGTCGGCGCCGAGGGCGGCAGCGCCTGTCTCACCGTGCGCGACACGGGCATCGGCATCCCGCCGGAGCATCAAAGCCGCATCTTCGAGCGCTTCTACCGCGTGGACAAGAGCCACTCCAAGGCGAGCGGCGGCACGGGTCTGGGACTGTCCATCGTCAAGCACGCCGTGGCGTACCACCATGGCACGATCGCGCTCAAAAGCGAGGTCGGCAAGGGCACGGAGATCACCGTCCGCTTCCCGCAGGAAAAATAACGGCAGCAAAACGGGAAAGAGCCGACGCTCTTTCCCGTTTTTGTTCCTTTCATCCCTGTCATGCAGCACAAAGATCATGGCGTGAAACTGTCTCTTTTCACGAAATCGGCGCAGCGGACGCCGGCAAGCCTTGTACCGGCTTTCGCGCTGTGATAGGATAAAGCCATCCAAAACCACCCGCGTCGGCTACTCCACCCAATAGCCGCCGTGAGGAACATGAAAGGATCGTTCCCGCCCTGACCGGCGGTGCGGCAGTGTGGAGACCTGCCGTAAAGCGCCCGAGCGGCGCGAGGCCCTGCGCGCGGAGGCGGCAGAGCCGCGGTCAGAGAATATGGCAGAAGTCGTTCTGAAAAACATCAAGAAGGTCTACCCCAACAGCGAGCCGAAAAAGAAGAGCAAGGACAGCGGCGAGAAGAAGCACAACCTGCAGATCACCGACGAGGGCGTGGTCGCCGTGCAGGAATTCAACCTTGACATTGCCGACCGCGAGTTCATCGTCCTCGTTGGCCCGTCGGGCTGCGGCAAATCCACCACGCTGCGCATGGTGGCGGGCCTGGAGGAGATCAGCGCGGGCGAGCTGTACATCGACGGCAAGCTGATGAACGACGTGGCCCCCAAGGACCGCGACATTGCGATGGTCTTCCAGAACTACGCGCTCTACCCGCACATGACGGTGTATGAGAACATGGCGTTCTCGCTCAAGCTCAAGAAGGTGCCCAAGGACGAGATCGACCGCAAGGTGCGCGAGGCCGCGGAGATCCTGGACATCACCCAGTACCTCGACCGCAAGCCCAAGGCGCTCTCCGGCGGTCAGCGTCAGCGCGTCGCCATCGGCCGCGCCATCGTGCGCGACCCGAAGGTGTTCCTGATGGACGAGCCGCTGTCGAACCTTGACGCGAAGCTGCGCAACCAGATGCGCGCGGAGATCATCAAGCTGCGCGAGAAGATCGACACGACCTTTATCTACGTCACGCACGATCAGGTCGAGGCCATGACGCTCGGCGACCGCATCGTCATCATGCGCGACGGCTTCATTCAGCAGATCGGCACCCCGCAGGAGGTGTTCAACCATCCCGCGAACCTGTTCGTCGCCGGCTTCATCGGCACGCCGCAGATGAACTTCTTTGAGGACTGCCAGCTCACCAAGAGTGGCGACGCTTACTCCGTCACCGTCATGGGCCACACGCTGCCGCTGACGGCGGAGCAGAACGCGAAGCTCGCCGCGGCGGGCGCGGAGAGCCGTACCGTGACCGTCGGCGTGCGTCCGGTCCATGTCACCGTCGGCAGCGAGGGCATCGACGCGCAGATCGACGTGAGCGAGTTGATGGGCAGCGAGCTGCACCTGCACATGACCGCCGGCGGCAAGGACGTGGTGGCCGTGGTGCAGACCGCGAACCTTGACGCCAACGCCTACGCCCGCCACACGGCGGTGAGGTTCAGCTTTGAGCCGCGGCTCATCCACCTCTTCGACCCCGAGACGGAGAAAAATCTCATCTGATTTTCCGATGATATTCATCGGTGTGCCCGTTCCAAAAGGAATGGGCACATTTTTTGTTACCGCTTGTCGCCGGGCCGGAAGAGCAGCGCCATCACGACCGCGAAGCAGACCGCCGCGGCGATGCCGCCCGCAGTGGCGGAGAGCCCGCCGGTCATCACGCCGAGCCAGCCCTGCTCGGCGACGGCCTTCTTCACGCCGCTCGCAAGCGAGTAGCCAAAGCCCGTGAGCGGCACGGTCGCGCCCGCACCGCCCCATTCGACGATGGGTTCGTAGACGCCGACGGCCGTGAGCAGCACGCCCGCGACGACGTAGCCCGTCAGGATACGGGCCGGCGTGAGCGGCGTTTTGTCAATGAGGATCTGTCCCACGGCGCAGAGGATGCCGCCGCAGAGAAAGGCGTTGAGATAGTCCATCAGCTTTCCTCCCCGATGTTTTCCAGAATGACGGCGTGGCACACGCCCGGGATGCTCTCGCCCTGCATGGCGGAGGTCGGCGAGAGCAGCGCGCCCGTCGGCGCGAAGACGATCCTATTCCACTTGCCCTCGCGCATCCCGCGCAGAAGATAGCCGTTGAGCACGGCGGCGGAGCAGCCGCAGCCGCTGCCGCCCATGTGCATATCCTGCCGCTCCAGATCGTAGAGCAGCAGCCCGCAGTCCTTGTAGTTCTTGGTCATGTCCACGCCGTCGCGCGCAAAGAGGTCCGCGACGACCTCGTGCCCGAGCCGGCCGAGATCGCCGGTGACGATGAGATCGTAGTCCGCGGGTGAGGTCCGCGTGTCGGAAAAGAGCGCGCGGAGCGTGTCATACGCCGCGGGCGCCATCGCTGCGCCCATGTTGTTCGCGTCCGTGATGCCGCGGTCCACGATCCTCCCGATGGCCGCGTGCGTGACGGCGGGACCCTTTCCCTCTTTCGACAGGATGCAGCAGCCCGCCGCCGTAGCCGTCCATTGGGCGGTCGGCGTGCGCTGCGAGCCGTAGGGCACGGGCATCCGGTACTGCCGCTCGGCGGTGCAGAAGTGCGAGGAGGTCAGCGCCGCGGCGCAAGAGGCATACCCGCCGTCGAGCATCAATGCGGCGAGCGACAGGCTCTCGCCCATCGTGGAGCACGCACCGTAGAGTCCATAGAATGGGATGCGGCTCTCTCGCAGAGCGAACGACGAGCCGACGCACTGGTTCAAAAGATCACCCGCGAAGATGAGGTCAAGGTCACTCACCTTGAGCCCAACCTTTTCCAGCGCGCGGGAGAGCGCGTGGCGCTGCATGGTACTCTCACCCTTTTCCCAGGTCTTCTCGCCGAAGAAGTGATCCTCGCTCAATTCGTCAAAGTATTCGCGCAGTGGGCCTTCGCCCTCGAACCGCCCGCCGACGGCGGCGAACGAGAGGACGGAGGGACATGTGCGCAGGCGGCGCGTCTGCGCGCCGACGGTTTTTTGCTCCATCACGCTCTTCCTTTCCGATGGATTTAGGGGAATCGTTCAAAAGTGGCATTAGTTTCTGCCGTTTTTCCAAGAATATGAGTACTTGACGCATATTGCGCAAGATGTTATGATGAAAATACATTGATATAGGAGGATTTTTCCGTGAAGCATGTGATTTCTACGACCACTGCCCCCGGCGCCGTCGGCCCCTACTCCCAGGCGATCGAAGCAAACGGTTTTGTATTTGTCTCCGGCCAGCTTCCGCTGGACCCGGCGACCGGCGCATTTGTTCCCGGCGGCACATCCGAGCAGGCGGAGCAGAGTATCAAGAATCTGCTCGCGGTGCTCGAGGCGGCTGGCTGCAAGGCTGAGGACGTTGTCAAGACGACCGTGTTTATGATCGATATCGGCGATTTCGGCGTTGTCAACGAGGTGTACGGCAAGTATTTCTCCGGCGAGTGCCCCGCGCGCTGTGCGATGCAGGCGGCCGCCCTGCCCAAGGGCGCGCTGGTCGAGATCGAGGCCATCGCGGTCAAGCCGTAAAGCAGACAAAAATGAAAAGAAGAGGGAGAAACGTGCGTTTCTCCCTTTCTTTTCCTGCGCGGACGCGGTATAATATCCCAATTACGATATAAAATTTGACCTTTCCGGGAGGAAAATGGGATGAAAGAAGAAATGCGTACCATCGGCTATCTCTGCCCCGCGTGCCACAAGCGCGTCATCCAGCAGAGAAGCGTGTTTGCCCTGAGCGCCTCGGGTGCGGTCGTGAGCTGTGAGTGCGGCGAGTCAAGCCTGACCATCGAGGCGGAGGAGAACAAATTTCGCCTGAGTGTGCCGTGCGGCGTGTGCGGCGAGGAGCATTTGGCGGAGTGCAGCGCCGACAAGCTTCTGCACGGGCGCGGCATCGGCCTTGCCTGCCCCGATACGAAAATGCTCTGCTGCTTTATCGGCGAGGACTACGCCGTCGAGCACGAGATGGAGCAGCTCTCGCTCGCGGCGGCCAAGGAGCGCGAGCAGGGCGACGACCCCGCCGCCTTTGCCGACAGCGTCATCATGTACGAGATCCTCTCCGAGCTCAAGGAGATCGCCGCGCGCAAGGACGGTATCACCTGCTCCTGCGGCAGCAAGAGCTACGGCATGGAGATCCACAGCACCTACGTCGATCTTGTGTGCAAAAGCTGCGGCGCGAAGCTGCGCATCCCTGCGGCGACGGACGAGGACCTTGACCGCCTCTGCTGCCGCATGAAATTACAGATCAAAAGCGAGTGAGGGAAGACTATGATCGGTTTTCTTGCGAGTCGGTTCATCAAAGACTATCAGAACACGTCTGATGCCGCAGTGCGGCGCGCTTACGGTGTGCTTTGCGGCGCGGTGGGCATTGTCATCAATTTGCTGCTCTTCGCGCTCAAGCTGTTTGCGGGGACGCTTGCGGGCTCTGTCGCCGTCACGGCGGACGCCTTTAACAACCTGTCCGACGCGGGCGCGTCCATCGTGACGCTGCTGGGCTTTCGTTTGGCCGGGCAGAAGCCCGACCCCGAGCATCCGTTTGGCCACGGGCGGCTCGAGTACATCTCGGGTCTCATCGTCTCGATCGTCATTTTGCTGATGGGCTTTGAACTGCTGCGCGACGCCGTGGGCGCAATCCTGCATCCCGAGGCTGTGGAGTGCAGCGTGCTGACGGTGGCGATCCTGCTTGTCTCCATCTGCGCCAAGTTCTACATGTACTGCTACAACCGCGGCGTGGGGAAGAAGATCAGCGCCGCCGCCATGGGCAGCACGGTGCTCAGCACCTTGCCGGCTTCGGCCACATGCACAAGGCTGGTAGTGACCAGAACGGTGTACTCGCCGCCGGAGGTGTTGCGCCCTACCAGCAGCTGTGCCGAGCCGGAGAGCCGCGGCGGATTCAGGGTCTGCACAAAGCCGCCGGTGGTGCGGCATTTCTTGCGCATGGCCACAGCGGTGGAAACGATCATATCGTTGTTGGCGGAATCCGAGAGCAGCGTTTCGTGCAGGTTGCAGTAGGACTGGTTCTCGATCTTATAGATCGTGCGCATGGTGGTATCGGAAATATCCACACAGAAGCTGTTCAGCGAACCGCTGGCGTACAGCTGGGTGGCAAGCCGGTCAAAAAACGCGGTGTTGACCGTAAGATGGCCAAAAGACCATGCCGAAAGGGCTTCGCCGTTTGCAATAGCCTTGTCCAGCTCGGCGGTGATGCTTTCTGCCTGAGTGGTCAGCTGTTTTTCAATGTGCTTGGTGTACAGCGGTTCCAGCAGCTGGGTGGACAGAAACCACACCAGTGCCAGCAGGAACAGACAGATACAACACAAAAACCACATCAGCTGGCCGCGGATGCCGGGGGAGTGATGGTGCCGCATGAATCCTCCGCTCCTTTATCAGCGCGTTGCGTCGGGGTCGAATTTGTAGCCGATGCCCCACACGGTAGCAATGTAGCTGCGGCACTTGCCCAGATGGCCCCGCAGCATTTTGACATGGGTATCCACGGTGCGGTCCTCGCCAAAGTAGTCGTAGTTCCACACCTTCTGCAGGATCTTTTCACGGCTGAGGGCGATGCCCTTGTTGGAAGCAAGGAACACCAGCAGGTCGAACTCCTTGGGGGTCAGGGCCACCTCCTCGCCGGAAACGCGCACCGTGTGGCTGGCCGTGTCGATGGTCAGCTCACCAAAGGTCATGGTGTCGGAGGCAGCGGCGGGCTTGGGCATGGTGCGGTTCAGCACGGCCTTGACGCGGGCTACCAGCTCACGGGGAGAGAAGGGCTTGACAACGTAGTCGTCGGCACCGCTCTCCAGGCCGGCCAGCTTGTCGTATTCCTCGCCGCGGGCGGTCAGGATGATGACCGGCGTGTTGATGTGGCGGGCGCGCATCTCCCGCAGGCAGGTCATACCGTCCATGAACGGCATCATCAGGTCCAGAATGACCAGATCGAAGGCTCCGCCGGAAAGCTGGGTCAGCGCAGCTGTGCCGTCAGCGGCCTCTTCACAGATATAACCGGAATATTGTAAATGTTCGCGGATCAGCTCGCGGATACGCGGCTCATCGTCAACGATCAGGATCTTAGCCATAATACAGACACCTTCCTCAATAATAGACTTCTTGACCAGAATATCATACAGCAAGAATAAAAAAAAGCTGTGAAGTTTGCGTGAATGCTTTTCAAAAAAAGTGCCCGCAGCGGCGGGCTGCTTCCAGTACCAGTATACCACAGAAAAACGGCCCTGCACAGCCGGAGTTTGCGGGGCAGACCGCAGGCCCAGCCGGATGGTGGTGCTTTCCGACCTGCACAATTCCGAGTTTGGCGCATATAATAGTGAGCTTGTGGATAAGGTGCGGCGGCGCTGGCCTGCTTTTACCTGCGCATCCCGGTGGGTCATGTGGAAGCCGGACTGCGCACCTACGATCTGGATTCCCCCTATCCGGAGGAGCTCAACCGGCAGGCGGTGGGCGTGCTGGCAAAATACAACTTCGCGCCCACCGAGCAGGCCAAGCAGAACCTGCTGCGGAAGTGGTTCAGCTGGTGGGCGGCACCGAGAACATTTCCAGCGTGGCACACTGCATGATCCGACTGCGGTTCGCGGTCAAGGACCTGAACAAGGCCGATCAGGAAGCGCTGAAGAAAATCCCCAGCGTGCTGTCCGTCACCCCAGCGGCATGATGTTCTGCGGTGCAGTGCCCAGAAACGCCGGTGCCTCCGGCGACGCAGCGGTCAGGTTCGTCTTGCTCACCTTCCACCACAGGCGGGTGGTGCCGTCCGGCGCGGTAAAGATCAGGTTCCAGTCAAAGGGATTCTCGCTGGTGGAGTTCAGCTGCACCGGCAGAGCGTTCGGCGCAGCTGGTGCGCAGGGGGCAAAGTCGTGGGCGCGGATGCCCACGGCGGTGCAGGTTTCCGGCACCTCGGCGGCAAGGTGAAGGGGCGCATCCCAGCCAGTCAGGCGCACGGTGTGGGCATCCACGCGGGTGCAGGACAGAATGTTCTTGCAGCCGGTCAGCCGTGCAGCGGTGGTGCTCTGCGGGTCTGCAAACACCTCTTTGGTGCCGCCGGTGCGCAGCACCTGCCCGCCATCCATCACGATCATATCCCGGCACAGGCGGTAGGCTTCGTCACGGTTGTGGGTGACCAGCAGCGCCGTGCCGCCAAACCCGGCCAGCAGGCTGCCCACTTCGCCCTCCACTTCCTCGCGCAGGTAGCTGTCCAGCGCACTGAACGGCTCGTCCAGCATCAGGATGCGGGGTTTGGCCGCCAGGATGCGGGCCAGGGCGGCACGCTGCTGCTGCCCGCCCGAAAGCGCGCCGGGCAGGCGCTTGGCCAGTTCCTCCAGCCGCATGGCCCGCAACGCCTCGGCACAGGCGGCCCTGCGGGCGGCAGGGTCTTTTTCCTTTTTCAGTGCGCTGAGGATATTCTGTTCCACAGTCATGTTGGGGAACAGGGCGTAGTTCTGGAACAGCAGACCCACATTGCGCTGCTGGGGCGGCAGGTCGATGCCCTGAGCGCTGTCGAACAGCACCCGGCCATCCAGCACGATGCGCCCCTCGTCCGGCCGGACGATGCCTGCAATGCAGCGCAGGGTCATGCTTTTGCCGCAGCCAGACGCACCCAGAAGGGCGGTGGCGGTATCCCCCGCCGTGAACGCAGCGTGGAGGGTAAAACCATCAAACCGCTTGGTCACATTTACTTCCAGGCTCATGTGTGCTTTCCTCCCTGCTTCTGCCTGCGTTCCAGCAGGTTCACTGCCAGCAGCACCACCGCCGAGATAACGATATCCACCAGCACCCACTGCATGGCCCCGGCTTCATCGTTGGTGCGCCAGAGCTGGTAGACCGTGGTTGCAATGGTGGCCGTCTTGCCCGGCGTGTAGCCTGCGATCATGCTGGTGGCACCGTATTCGCCCAGCG
>ERZ825670.2601-NODE-2601-length-16729-cov-3.739475_pt1 | contig 16729 bp, 15 predicted proteins | sample MGYA00519929_ERZ825670 | MGnify/ENA primary metagenome ERZ825670 (study PRJEB31778, sample SAMEA3449207) | human gut metagenome | biome: human gut; feature: human-associated habitat; material: faeces | place: United Kingdom | collected 2010/2012 ...
TTGTGTAGGTGCTTTTTCTCTTGTTGGATAAACACTTTCTAATGGTGCTTTATTGATTGCGTAAGCTTCTTGAATAGAAATTGTATCCATTCCATAAGAGAATTTTTCACTATCATTTAAAGTAGCCACTACTCTATAATCTAAACCTACTAGATCTTTTTCAGATTTCACTTCAACAATAATATTTCCATAATTCTTTTCAACATAAGAAGCAAGAGTATGATCTGTATTGAAAGCAGCTCCTAAACCATTACCAAAAGCCATTTTACAAACAGCTTCGATTACACCACCATCTTTAACTGTATATGCAGAATAAATTTTCTTTTGTTTCATTAAATCTTGAATAGCATCATATTGTTTTTGTAAATGATCAAAATCAAAGACTTTAAATTGATCTTTTTTAATTTGAACTTCTGCTAAAATATGTCCAGCTTCTTTTGCTTCTGGTGTCATAACATCATGAACATCACTTGCTGTAATAGCAAAAGAAACAAGTGTTGGTGGAACTGAAATATTTTCAAATGTTCCTGACATTGAATCTTTACCACCAATTGATGGAAGTTTTAATTCTTGTTGAACACGATTAGCTCCAAGTAAAGCAGCTAATGGTTTACCCCAACGTTTTGGATCATCTAATAATTTTTCAAAATATTCTTGGAATGAAAAACGAATTGTATGATAGTTTCCACCCATGGCAACGATCTTAGCAACACTTTCAACAACAGCATACATAGCTCCATGATATGGTGACCATTTAGAAATCTTAGGATTATACCCATAAGCCATTAATGAAGCAGTTGTTGTTTCTTTTCCTAAAACAGGAATTAAAGCAGCCATACCTTCTGTTTCTGTATGATATGTACGTCCACCATAAGGAGATAAAACTGTACCATTTCCAATAGATGAGTCAAATCTTTCAACAAGACCTTTTTGTGAAGCAACAGATAATCTTGATAATACTTCTTTTGTTGTACCAACAAAATCATTTCTTTCTTCTTCATCAAAAGGTGTACTTTCAAAGTTTGGTAATTCAACTTCAATATTTTGATAACGTTTTGCCCCTGCAGCATCTAAGAAATCACGAGAAATATTAACAATATCTTTACCCATGTGCTTCATTACTAAACGATTTGTATCTGTAACAGTTGCCACTTGAACAACTTCTAAGTTTTCTTTTGTACATTCTTCTTTAATGAAATCAACATCATAGTCATTGACAACAATGGCCATACGTTCTTGTGATTCACTAATAGCAAGTTCTGTACCTGTTAAACCATCATATTTTTTCAAAACAGCATCTAAATCAATATCAAGCCCTGGAGCAAGTTCACCAACGGCAACACAAACTCCACCAGCTCCAAAGTCATTACATCTAACAACTTTTTCTGAGACCGCTTTATTTCTAAATAATCTTTGAATTTTTCTTTCTTCAACAGGATTTCCTTTTTGAACTTCAGCACCTGCTGTTTCAATAGATTTTACGTCATGTGATTTTGAAGAACCGGTAGCACCACCGATACCATCACGTCCTGTGCGTCCCCCAATTAATAAGACGATTTGTCCATTTTGTGGTTCTAAACGTTTTACTTGTTCTTTTGGTGCAGCAGCCACAACAGCTCCTACTTCCATACGTTTAGCGATATAACCTTCATCGTATATTTCATGAACATAACCTGTTGTTAAACCGATTTGGTTACCATAACTTGAAAAACCATGAGCGGCTTCTTGACAAATTTTTCTTTGTGGTAATTTACCTGGCGTTGTTTCTGCCAATGTTTTTCTTGGATCACCTGCTCCAGTAATACGCATTGATTGGTAAACATAAGCACGTCCTGAAAGTGGGTCGCGAATAGCTCCACCTAAACATGTAGCAGCTCCCCCAAATGGTTCGATTTCTGTAGGATGGTTATGTGTTTCATTTTTAAACATTAATAACCATTGTTCATCTCCTTGATTTGTATGAACAGTGATTTCAATAGAACATGCATTAATTTCTTCAGAAACTTCCATATCATCAAGATATCCTTTTTTACGAAGTTCTTTCATTGAAATAGTTGCAAGATCCATTAAAGTAAGAGGTCTTGTTGTATTTACCCCATAAACTGCATGTCTACTTGTTTTATAGCTTTCAATATCTTTTTCTAAGATTTCTTTAAAAGCACCATTTTGAATATCAATATCTGTAATAACTGTCGCAAATGTTGTATGACGACAGTGATCTGACCAATATGTATCTAATACTTTAATTTCTGTTTCAGTAGGATCTCTATGTTCTTCATTTTTAAAGTAATCTTGTGTTACTTTTAAATCATCAAGATTCATAGCCATTCCATTATCTTTTAAGAATTGATTCAATCCTGCTTCATCTAAATCATTAAATCCAGTTAAAGTTGGTACAGATTTAATATCAGGTGTTTCATCATTTAAATGTTCTGGTTTTTCTAAAGAAGCAATTCTTTGATCAACAGGGTTAATTAAATAATGTTTGATTTGATTTAAAACATCTTCATTTTTATCAATGTCTACTACAATAAGTTTGGCACATCTTACTTTTGTTGAAGATGTTCCTGTTAGAATTTGGAAACATTGTTCGCATGAATCAGCACGTTGATCATATTGACCTGGTAAAAATTCAATTGCGAAAACAGATTCTTTTTCACTCATTGGAAATGTTTCATCATAAACATGATCCACCATTGGTTCAGCAAGAATTGTATTAATTCCTTGTTGTAAGATTTCTTCACTAATTCCTTGTACATCATAACGATGAACAATACGAAGTGAATGAATCGTTAAACCTAATTGTTCAACGAGGTTGGTTTGAATTTCATGCGCTTCTGTTGCGTATTCTTTTCTTTTTTCTACATAAATTCTTCTTACATTTGTCATAGAGTTCTCTCCTATCTAAGTCCAATATCATGACGATAGTACATACCATCGAATGTAATAATTGTAGCAGTTTCATAGACTTTCGCAAGTGCTTCTTGTAAATTTGCTCCTCTTGCACACACATTTAAAACACGTCCACCATTTGTGACAAGTTTACCATCTTTTAAAGCTGTTCCCGCATGGAAAACAACAATATCATCACTTACTTTGTCAATATTTTTAATTTCAATTCCTTTTTCATATTTACCTGGATATCCACCACTCGCTAGAACAAGACAAGCCACGTGGTCATCTGACCATTTGACATCTACTTGATCTAAAGTATAAGTCGCACAAGCATCCATAATTTCATAAAGATCACTTTCTAAACGAAGAAGGATTGATTGTGTTTCAGGATCACCAAAACGGACATTAAATTCAAGTACTTTCGCTTGATTATTTTCAATCATTAAACCAATGAAAACAACTCCACGATAGTCCATTTGATCTTCTTTAAGTCCTTGCATAAATGGATTAAGAATATCTTTTTTTAAGACTTCATCCATACCTTCTGGTAAAAATGGATTTGGAGAAACAGTTCCCATACCACCTGTATTAGGTCCTTTATTTCCATCAAAGATTTGTTTATGATCTTTTGCTGAAACCATTGGTACAATTGTTTTACCATCAGTAAAACAAAGTAAAGAACATTCAAATCCTGTTAAGAATTCTTCTAATACAACTTTACTTCCGGCACCATCTAAAGCACCATCAACCATCATGTCTTTTAAAGTAGATATGGCATCTTCTTTATTTTCAACAATGACAACACCTTTTCCAGCAGCTAAACCATCTGCTTTGATAACTAATGGAAAATCAAAATGATCAACTTCTTTACAAGCTTTTTCAAAGTCTGTGACTTCGACATATTTTGCTGTAGGAATATGATGTCTGACCATAAAATCTTTAGAGGAAGCTTTGCTTCCTTCTAAAGTTGCCGCCTTTTTTTGAGGACCAAAAGCTTTATAACCCGCTTTTTCAATATCATCAGCAAGCCCTTTACATAAAGGAACTTCTGGACCGATGACAGTTAAATCAATTTGATTTTTTTTAATAAAATCAACAATAAATTCATTATCTTCTACTGAACCAGGTACACATGTACCTAAACTTGCAATACCAGGATTTCCTGGTATTGCATAAAGTTCAGTTACTTTTGGACTTTGTTTTAATTTATAAGCAATCGCATGTTCACGACCACCACTACCGATTACAAGAACTTTCATATAAGCCTCCTAGTGTCTAAAGTGTCTATATCCGCTAAATACCATAGGGATATTTTTTTCATTACATAAATCAATTGAATCTTGATCTCTAATTGAACCACCTGGTTGAATAATTGCTTGAACACCTGCATCTGCAGCCACTTGAACACAGTCATTGAATGGGAAGAAAGCATCTGAAGCAAGTACTGAACCATTGAAATCTTTATCTGGATTATTATGAATAGCATTTTCTAAAGCCCATACTCTTGATGTTTGTCCTCCACCAATAGCAAGTGTTACACCATTTTTAACAATACAGATCGCATTTGATTTTACATATTTAACAACTTTCATACCAAATTCCATATCTGTAAGTTGTTCTTTTGTAGGTTGTGCATTTGTCACAACTTTCATTTCATCAATCATTTTTGTATTTAATTCTTGAACTAATACTTTTCCTTCAAGATATTTAATATCATATTTAGCACCACGTGCATCTAAGTTTTTAAGTTTTAAAATACGTAAGTTTTTCTTTTTCTTTAAGATTTCTAAAGCATCATCATCAAAATCTGGTGCAGCTACGATTTCTAAGAAAATCTTATGCATTTGTTCAGCTGTTGCTTTATCGATTTTATAGTTAACAGCAACGATTCCACCAAAGATAGATTGAGGATCAGCTTCATAGGCTTTCATATAAGAATCATAACCTGTATTTCCAATAGCAACACCACAAGGAGTTGAATGTTTGATAGCTGCTGTAACGATTTGATCTCCAAATTCTCTAACAAGTGCAACAGCTCCATACAAATCGTTTACATTGTTAAATGAAATTTCTTTACCATGAAGTTGTTCATAATCTAATAAAGATTTTTGAACATAGCTATCTTCATATTTATTAGCTGCTTGTTGAGAGTTTTCACCATAACGTAAATGTTCTACTTTCTTTAATGAAAGATTTAATGTATCTGGGAATTGATCTCCAACTTGATCTGCAAAGTATCTTGAAATCATTGCATCATAAGCACCTGTCATAGAGAATGCTTTATAAGCAAGATTCATTCTGAAATCAAAATCAGTTGTATCATTTTTAATCGCATCTAAAACATTGTCATAATCTTTTGGATCTGTAACAATTAAAACATCTTTAAAGTTTTTAGCTGCTGAACGAATCATTGATGGTCCACCAATATCAATATTTTCAATCATATCTGGTAAATCTTTACCAGCTTTTAAAGCTTTTTCAAATTCATATAAGTTGACACATACTAAATCAATTGGATGAATGCCGTGTTTTTTAATTGTTTCAACATGACTAGGTAAATCACGACGATATAAAAGTCCCCCATGTACCATTGGATGAAGTGTTTTAACACGTCCATCTAACATTTCAGGAAATCCTGTCACATCATCAATTGCAATACAAGAAACCCCATTTTCTTGTAAAACTTTCATTGTACCTCCTGTTGATACAATTTCAAAACCTAATTCTACTAATCCTTTAGCAAAATCAACAACCCCATCTTTATTTGTAACTGAAATTAAAGCTCTTTTCATTTAAATTACCTTTGCCTTTCCATCAATAATTTTTATCTTATTATCACAATATAACCCTACAACTTCAGGTAATAATTTATGTTCAATCTCTAACACCCTTTTTTGAATATCATCCGCTGTATCTAAATCCGATATATCACAAGCAACTTGTTTAATAATCGGTCCCCCATCGACAATATTTGAAACAAAGTGCACGGTTGCCCCCGAAACCTTTGCACCACGTTGTAATACAGCTTCATGAACATGCATTCCATACATTCCTGGTCCACAAAAAGAAGGAATAAGGGAAGGATGAATGTTCATAATTTTATTTGGATATGCATCAATTAACTCATCCGTTAAAATTGCTAGATAACCCGCTAAGACAATAAAATCAATATTTCTTTCTTTTAACATCTTTACAATCAAAGCATCATCTTTTTTGACAACCGCTGTTTCAATCCCAGCATCTTTAGCTCTTTGTAAGCCATAAGCCTTTTGACGATTAGAAAGAACAAGAGCGATTTCGCCATTGATCTTTCCTTCGTTTTTGGCATCAATAATAGATTGTAAATCTGTTCCTCCACCAGAAACAAAGACCGCAAATTTTAGCATAGATCCACGCCCTTATCTCCTTCAACGATATTTCCAACAACATAGCATTTGTCTCCTGCATCTTCAATAGCTTTCATTGTTGCATCAACATCTTTTGGATTAACTGCAATTACCATACCAAGACCCATATTGAATGTGTTATACATCATATGTTCTTCAATATTTCCATTTTTTTGAATTAAATCAAATAAAGCTGGTACTGGATAACTATCTTTTTTAATAACTGCTCTTACATTTTCAGGAAGCATTCTTGGAACATTTTCAAAGAAACCTCCACCTGTAATATGAGAGCATCCTTTAATTCTAACACCCGCATTTTTTACATTTTTTAAAGCTTTTACATAAATACGTGTTGGTTCAATTAAAGCTTCTCCTAAAGTTTTTCCTAATTCATCATAGTATGCATCTAATGATTCTTTTGTCATTTCAAACACTTTTCTAACAAGTGAAAAACCATTTGAATGAACACCACTTGAAGCAATACCAATAAGTGTATCTCCTGCTTTAATTGTTGAACCATCAATAATATCTTTTTTATCAACAACACCTACAGCAAAACCAGCTAAATCATAATCATCTTCAGGCATTAAACCTGGATGTTCAGCAGTTTCACCACCAACTAAAGCACATTCAGATTGTAAACATCCTTCAGCAACACCACTTACAATTGAAGCAATCTTTTCAGGATAGTTTTTACCACAAGCAATATAATCTAAGAAGAAAAGTGGTTCTCCTCCAGAACAAGCAATATCATTGACACACATCGCTACAGCGTCAATACCAATTGTATCGTGTTTATCCATCACAAAAGCAAGTTTTACTTTTGTTCCACAACCATCTGTTCCTGATAATAAAACCGGTTCTTCCATATTTTTAATTCCACTTAAATCAAAAGCACCAGCAAAACCACCAAGTCCTCCTAAGACTTCAGGACGCATTGTTTTTTTAACATGTTCTTTCATTAATTCTACTGATTTATAACCTGCTTCAATATCGACTCCAGCTTTTTTGTAATCCATCTTTATTCTCCTTAATTATTTATTTTGCATTCTTGCTAGAACTGCTTTATAAGTTTCAATTAAATCTCCAATATCTTGTCTAAATACATCTTTATCATATTTTTGGTTTGTATCAACATCCCATAAACGACATGAATCTGGTGAAATTTCATCAGCTAATAAAATTGTACCATCAGCTGTTTTACCAAATTCAATTTTAAAATCAACAAGTTTTAAATTCATTGATAAGAAGAATTCTTTTAATAATTCATTGATTTTTAATGTTGTTTCTTTGATGTATGCTAATTCTTCTCTTGTTGCAAGTTTTAAAGCAACAGCGTGATCATCATTGATTAATGGATCACCATATTCATCATTTTTATAACTCATTTCAAAGATTGGTTCATCTAAAACAATTCCTTCAGGTGCTCCTAATCTTCTACAGAAAGATCCAGTTGTAATATTTCTAATAATAACTTCTAATGGGAAGATATCTACTTTTTTAACTAAGATATCTCTTTCATTTAATTTTTTAATCATGTGTGTTTTGATTCCAGCTTCTTCTAACATATCAAAGATAATACAAGAGATTGTATTATTTAAAACACCTTTACCTTCAAACTTATCATGCTTAACACCATTTCCTGCTGTTGCATCATCTTTATAATGAATTAAATATTCATCTTCCTTTTCAGTTTTGTAAACTTGTTTTGCTTTTCCTTCATACAATAATTCTGCCATTTTTCTTTTCCCCCTATTTGTATTTTTCTATGACTTCATCGTTAGCTTTCATTGCGTCAGCTTCCATTTGTTTTCTTTCTTTAAGTAGCCCTTCTTTGATTTCACTATGTTTAATAGCCATAATTTGAAGTGCTAAATAAGCTGCATTTTTACTTCCATTAATAGCAACAGTCGCTACTGGAATACCCGAAGGCATTTGAACAATGGATAATAATGCATCCATTCCATCTAAATTACTTCCTGCAATCGGAACACCAATAACAGGTAACACTGTTTGACTGGCCACCACACCTGGAAGGGCTGCTGCCATTCCTGCAGCAGTAATAATAACTTCTGTTCCATCCGTTTCTGTTTCTTTAATAAAACTTGAAAGTCCTAAATGTGCTCTATGAGCAGATAAACAACGAACATTCACTTCAACACCATAATTTTTCAAAATCGAAATAGCTGGTTCAACTTTAGGTAAATCAGAAGTTGAACCCATGATAATAGCAACTTTCATCTTTCTCTCCTTTTTAGAATAATCCTATAATTTTTCCATCTTCATCAATATCCATATTGACAGCGGCTGGACGTTTTGGAAGTCCTGGCATACGCATAATATCACCAGAAATAGCAACCAAGAATCCTGCTCCAGCAGATGGAATAATATCATTGATTTTAACAGTAAATCCTATTGGTCGACCAAGTAAAGAAGCTTGGTCAGATAATGAGTATTGTGTTTTAGCAACACAAATTGGTAATTGACTTAATCCTTGTTCTGTATATTTTTTAATTTTATTTTTTGCTTTCTTTGTAAATTCAACACCATCTCCACCATAGATTTCTTTAACAATTGTTTCAATCTTTTCTTCAATTGATAAATCTAAATCATAAAGTGGATGATAATTAGCTTCTTTTGTTTCTAAAATATTTAATAACTTTTCAGCAAGTTCGATTCCACCATCAGCACCTTTTTCCCAAACTTTACTAATAGCTACTTCAACACCAAGTTTCTTGCAACATTCATTTAATAATTGAAGTTCCGCTTCTGTGTCTGTTGGAAAAGCATTAATAGCAACGATACAAGGTAAATCGAATTTTGCAATGTTTTCAATATGCTTTTCTAAGTTTCCTAAACCAGCTTTTAAAGCTTCCAAATTTTCATTTCCTAAATCTTTTTTAGCAACACCACCATGCATTTTTAAAGCTCGAACAGTTGCAACAATAACAACTGCTTCAGGATTTAAATTTGCTTGACGACATTTAATATCTAAGAATTTTTCAGCTCCTAAATCAGCACCAAATCCAGCTTCAGTAATCGCATAATCTCCTAACTTGATAGCAAGTTGAGTGGCCATAACAGAGTTGCATCCATGGGCAATATTTGCAAATGGACCCCCATGAACAAATACTGGTGTGTGATCTAAAGTTTGAACTAAATTTGGTTTAATCGCATCTTTTAATAAAAGTGTTACCGCTCCTGTTGCTTCAATATCATCAACAGTAACTGGTTTTCCATCATAAGTATAAGCGACAATCATTTTTGCAGCTCTTTGTTTTAAATCTTCTAAAGAAGTCGCTAAACAAAGAATTGCCATAACTTCGCTAGCAACGGTAATATCAAATCCATCTTCACGAGGAACCCCGTTTACTTTACCACCAAGTCCACAAACAGTATGACGTAATGCACGATCATTTAAATCGACCACACGTTTCCAAACGATTTGTCTTACATCGATATTAAGTGGATTCCCTTGATGAATGGAATTATCAAGCATCGCTGCAATTAAGTTGTTTGCAGCAGTGATTGCATGAATATCTCCTGTAAAATGAAGGTTGATATCTTCCATTGGAACAACTTGCGCATATCCTCCACCAGCAGCTCCACCTTTGATTCCAAAACATGGACCAAGCGATGGCTCACGCATTGCAACTATAGATTTCTTTCCTAATTTGTTAAGTGCTTGTGATAATCCAATCATTGTTGTGGTTTTTCCTTCACCTGCAGGTGTTGGATTAATTGCTGTTACTAAGATCAATTTTCCATCTTCGTTTTGATCTAGTTTTTTAATAGCTTCAAGAGAAATCTTTGCTTTATATTTTCCATATAATTCTAGATCATCCTCATCTAAACCAACTTTTTGAGCAACTTCAACAATTGGTTTCATCTTTGCACTTTGTGCAATTTCTACATCAGTTAACATTGTCGTTCATCCTTTCTTTTTTTCTTTTTGATTGATTCTATTAACCACTTTCATTATATTACAAGACAATATGTGAAACTAGTTTTTTTACTCTACCAACCAAAAAAAGAGCCCACTCATCCAGACTATTATTAGCCCAGACGGTCGACTCTTTTACACGATTATACTCCCTGTGGTTTATTCCACTTCCGTCAGTCGTATAACTTAACTGCATAATATCAAAAAATGTCTCTTTTAGCAACACCAAAATATTTTTTATTTTACCTAAAAATCAATTTTCCAACAATCTATCATTCTTTTTAATCATTTAATAATTTTTCAAAACCTTTTTTATTTAACAAAATATGTGAAACATATTTTCCATTTTTAAAAACTGCCCAATTATTAAAAATACATGGTATGTTTTTTGCTTTTTCCAAAGTATCAACTTTAATAAAATCAACTTGTATATTACAATCTTTCATGTATTCTTTAATTTCGTATATACAATTTAATGTAAAAGGACATTGTGGTGAATAATATATTGTTATATGATTTGAATCAATCATCATTTGTTTAACATTTTTACAAAAAGAAGGTTTTTGATGATTAAAAGATAACGATAATAACCAAAAAGAATTGGAAATTTCTAACATTGTAGAAAACTACATTTATCATTATGTATATATGCCAAAAGGACTATACGAGGAAACATATGGAGAATATAAGACAAATGTGTTATATGTTCAAAATACTGTAAAAGATGAAGAACAAGAAAAAGAAATGGCAAAAGAATTATTAAAAGACGAAAATGTAAATGCAATAGCATTAAATTCAAACATGGAAAGTCTAATGAAAGACATGATGAACTCATTAAATTATGTAGTAGTAATTTTAATAATATCAGCAGGATTACTTGCATTTGTAGTATTATATAATCTATCAAATGTAAACATTAGTGAAAGAATAAGAGAACTTGCCACAATAAAAGTACTTGGATTTTATGATAAAGAAGTATATGATTATGTAACAAGAGAAACAGTGATATTAACAATAATAGGAATAATACTTGGCTTATTTGGCGGATATTTGTTAAATATGTTTATAATAAAAACATGTGAAATAAATGTAATAAGATTTGGAAAAGAAATAATGCCAATTAGCTATTTATATGCTATTATAATTACAGTAGTATTCACATTAATAGTAAATGTAGTAACATATTTCTCATTAAAGAAAATAGACATGATAGAAAGCTTTCCCAATTAGGGACAGTCCCCAATTGGGAAATAGTAGCAATTAGGGACAGTCCCTAATTGGGAAAGGAAGAGAAAATGCAAGAATTTGATTGGAAAGATAATGTAAGTAATAAAGAAGAAAAGATAAGGTTAGCTAAAAGAATGGCTACAAGAGTAAAAAATGCGGAAGTAATAGGTTTTGGCTCTGGAAGCACTTCATACCAAACGGTACTAGAGATAGCTAAAAAAGTAAAAGAAGAAAATCTAAAAATAAAGGCTATTCCTACTTCAAAAATTATTGAGGATTTATGTAATGAATTAAACATTGAAACTACTACATTAGAAAAAAATAAGCCTGATTGGTGCTTTGACGGAGCAGATGAAATTGATTCTCACAACTGGCTTATAAAAGGAATGGGAGCAGCATTATATAAAGAAAAATTAAATATAAAAAGTTCAAATGAGAATTACATATTAGTAGATAATTCAAAATTTGTAGAAAGACTTGGGAAAAAACACCCTGTTCCAATAGAAGTAAAGCAGGATAAAGTAGAAGAAGTAAAAGAAAATTTATTAAAGCTAGATGTAGCAAAAGTAGAATTAAGAATGTCAAACAATGAAGATAAACCACTTGTAACAGATAATGGAAATTTTATAATTCATGCGTGGTTTAATAAAATAGAAGCGGATTTAGAAGAAAAATTATTGCAAATAGATGGAGTAGTAGAGAGCGGATTGTTTATAGGCTATGATATAATTGTAGTAAAATAAAGAAAAAGCCATACAAAGCTAAGAATAGTTAGTTTTGTATGGCTTTTACATAATAATGTTTTAGTCAGGATTTGCCTTAAGCCCAGCGATTACCTTTCTGTAAAGAGAGTAATTTCTTTCTTTAATTGTACCTATACATTGATTAATTATGTGAGGGGGCAAATCAATGTGCTTTGCTGCTTGGCTTTGGGAATGACCTTTAGCAATGTAGTTACATACTTTAAAAGAACGACTACAACGGTGCTGGTCTAAAGCTTTCTTAGTTTTTAAATACAAAGCTTCGTTAGAAAATTGAAGGCTATCTAGATACCTATCAATAGTTCTGTTTGCAATTTTAAATTCTTGAGAAGCCTCTCTTTTGCTATGCCCTTCAACAATGTATTGAGCAATATCAACTGCTAAATAATACCGTCTGTCTTTTACCATATTTATAAATCCTCCTAAAGATTTTTATAACTAGTATTATATAATGAATTTGGAGAAAAATCAATAACTATTAACTAAATTATGTAAATTAACTTAAAACCAAAAGAACTTATTAAATAAAAAATAATTAAAGCAGGTGAGGACTTTATAAAAAGTTTTGCATCCGGCAATGTAAACAGCTATTTTGACAAATTGCTTAAAATGTAGTATGCTATTTAAAGTAAAAAGAAAGAAGGAGATATAATGAAAATATTAGCAGTAGGAGATTTAGTAGGCGAAAATGGAGTAAGAAAATTAAAAGAAATTTTACCTAAATTAAGGCAAGAAGCTAAAATAGATTTTGTAATTGTAAATGCAGAAAATTCAGCAGGAGGAATGGGAATAACAACTGCAATTTTTAACGATTTAAAAAGATTAAATGTAAATGCAATAACCATGGGAAATCACACTTGGGGTAAAAAAGATATATTTTCTTTTATAGATGATGAATTAATAAATAGACCAGCAAACTACTCAAGAGGAGTAGTGGGAAAAGGTTACCATATATATAAGCAAAATGGAAAAAATATATGTGTAGTTAATTTAATAGGGAGAACAGATATGGGAGTTCAATCAGATAACCCATTTTCTAAAATGGAAGATATATTAAATGAAGTAAAAGGAAAAGCAGATATAATAATAGTAGATTTTCATGCAGAAGCAACAGCAGAAAAAATAGCAATGAAACATTTTTTAGATGGAAAAGTTACAGCAATATTTGGAACACATACACATGTGCAAACGGCAGATGAAGAAGTAACTGCAAAAGGGACGGCATACATTACAGATATAGGAATGACAGGACCAAAAAACTCTGTAATAGGAATGGAAGTTAATGCTTCTATAAAAAGATTTGTAACATCACTTCCAGAAAGATATAAATTAGCAGAAGGAAGCTGTATATTTAATGGTTGCATAATAGAAATAAATGACGAAAATTGTCGAGCAATATCAATAGAAAGAATAAATATAAAATAAATGGCGAAATATAGCAAAATATAAGGAAAACTTTTTCCATTTTTTACCAAAAACTACTAGACATTTTAAAACTTTTATAATATAACTATAACTGTAATTCAAATAAAAATAAAATTATAGGAGGCAAAAAATGGAAGTTTTAAAAATTTCATCAAAATCAAATCCAAATTCAGTAGCAGGAGCTATAGCAGGCTTAGTAAAAGAAGAAAACAAGGCAGAAATGCAAGCAATTGGTGCAGGTGCATTAAATCAAGCAGTAAAGGCTGTAGCAATAGCTAGAGGTTTTGTTGCGCCAGCCGGAGTAGATTTAGTATGCATACCAGCATTTGCAGAAGTTGAAGTTGAAGGTGAAGATAGAACTGGTATAAAAATTATTGTAGAGTCAAGAAAATAATAAAAAAAGTATTTAATATTTGCATTTAGAATTTTCTTTAATTCTAAATGCAAATCTCGATTTTTGTTAAATAAAATTATATAAAACTTTTTAAATCATGTATAAATTTAATCTTAAATATTTCCAAAATAAAAATTGAATAAACCTTGAAAAATTTGCCAAAATCTTATATGATAAAGAAAAAATAAGAGGTGAGAAATGAAGACAAACTATTTTAAATATATTTTTGCACTATTTGTAATAGTTATTGCTATTTTTGCTGTGTATAAAATCTACTTTAAAGAAGAGGACAAGCAAAATGAAATACAAGAAAATGTGGTAGAAGAAGAAACCAAAATAAAAGATTTAAGACTTGGAATTTCAAATTTTGATACAATGAATCCACTAATTTCAAGTAATAGAGAAGTATTAAATATAGGAAAACTTATATTTGAACCACTTATAGAAATAAGTGAAGACTATAAAACAAAGTTATGCTTAGCAACAGAATGTTCAAAAACATCACCTACAACATATGTAATAAAGATAGATAATAATAAAAAATGGCATGACGGAAGTTCTTTAATAGCAAAAGACATTCAATTTACAATAGATAGGCTAAAAGAGGGGAAATCTATATATTCATACAATGTAGAAAAAGTTATTAGTGTGGAAGTATTAGATGCAAGTACTGTAAAAATTACTTTGTCAGAAGAAGTACCATTTTTTGAGTATAACCTTACATTTCCTATTATGCCGAATAACTATTATTTAAGCGAAGACTTTTATACCTCTAGCAAAATTCCTCAAGGAACAGGAATGTATAAAATATCACAAATAGATAGCTCATATATTGTACTTGAAAAAAACAATAAATGGTGGAATATAAAGGCAAAAGATGCAATGATTGAAAAAATATACATAAAACAATTTAGTGAAGTAGGCGAATTATATAATAGTTTTAAATTAGGCAATATAGATATATTTACAACAGAAAATGAAAATTTAGAGCAATACATTGGAACAATAGGATATTCAAGCACTCAAGTAAGTTCAAGGGAATTTGACTATTTAGCTTTTAATTGTCAAAATGCAATATTACAAGATAGCAAAATAAGAAAAGCAATAAATTATGCTATAGACAAAACAAATATATTATCAAGTATATATAACAATCAAGGAAATGTGGCAGAGTTTCCACTAGATTATGGAAATTATCTATATACAAGGGAAGCCAATAGTTTAGGATATAACCCAGAACAATCTAAAAAAATATTAGAAGAAAGTGGATGGGAATATAAGAATAATAGGTGGCAGAAAACAGAAAATCATAAAACGAAAAGGCTACGCTTTACTCTTACCGTAAATAGCGAAAACATAAAAAGAGTGGCAACTGCAGAAAATATAAAAAATCAGTTAGAAGAAATAGGAATAAAAGTAACAATACAGAAAGTTTCAAATAGCAGGTATAAAGAAATATTAGAAAACAAAAATTATGAAATGATATTAACAGGTGTATATAATTCATATAGTCCAGATATAACAGCATTTTTCGAAGAAGGAAATTTGCAAAATTATACTAATAACGAAGTAAAAGATATATTAAATCAAGTAAAAGACATAAAAGATGAACAAACTTTAAAAGAAAAATATAAAAGATTAATAGAAATATTTCTTGAAGAGCAACCTTTTATAGGAATACGTAGAGGAAGGACAACAATTGTAAAAAGCCAAAAACTATCAGGAGAAATTAAAGCAAATAATTATTTTGGATATTATGGAATTGAGAATTGGCATCGAATATAAAAGATATTAATAAAGAGATTATAATAAAGTTTAAAATAAAAATATAAAAAATTGTAAAAAAAGCTTGACAAAAAAATATCTTAGTATATAATAAAACAAACAAGCGTTTGAACACAAAAATTAGGAGGAAGAACAATGGGAAAAGAAAATTCAGAAAAAATGAAAGCGTTAGAAGCAGCTTTAGGACAAATAGAAAAACAATTTGGAAAAGGTTCAGTAATGAAATTAGGAGATTTCCAAGCGATGAATGTAGAAGCTATACCAACAGGAGCATTAAGCTTAGATATAGCATTAGGAATAGGAGGAATTCCTAGAGGAAGAATTATTGAAGTATATGGTCCAGAATCTTCAGGAAAAACAACACTTGCATTACATATGATAGCAGAAGCACAAAAATTAGGTGGAGAAGCAGCATTTATAGATGCAGAGCATGCATTAGACCCAGTATATGCTAAACATTTAGGTGTAGATATAGATAACTTAATAGTATCTCAACCAGATACAGGAGAGCAAGCCTTAGAGATAGCAGAAGCTTTAGTTAGAAGTGGAGCTTTAGACATTATAGTAATAGATTCAGTAGCTGCATTAGTTCCAAAAGCAGAAATAGATGGAGATATGGGAGATTCACACATTGGTCTTCAAGCAAGACTTATGTCACAAGCTTTAAGAAAATTAGCAGGAGCTATAAACAAATCAAAATCTGTTATTGTGTTTATAAACCAATTAAGAGAAAAAGTAGGAGTTATGTTTGGTAACCCTGAAACAACAGCAGGTGGTAGAGCATTAAAATATTACGCATCAGTTCGTTTAGACATTAGAAAAATAGAAAATATAAAACAAGATGGTGAAGTAGTAGGAAACCGTGCAAGAGTAAAAGTAGTAAAAAATAAAGTTGCTCCACCATTTAGAGAGG
>ERZ825670.2604-NODE-2604-length-16694-cov-4.679909_pt1 | contig 16694 bp, 19 predicted proteins | sample MGYA00519929_ERZ825670 | MGnify/ENA primary metagenome ERZ825670 (study PRJEB31778, sample SAMEA3449207) | human gut metagenome | biome: human gut; feature: human-associated habitat; material: faeces | place: United Kingdom | collected 2010/2012 ...
TTAATATATCTATAAATTCATATGCTTCATATCCAAAGTCTCCAATTCCATATTTACTTGGAAGTGAGTATATTGGAAGCAAGATTCCCTTTTCTTTCATATTTTCTTATGTTCCTTTCTCAAAATTTAATCTTATCTATTAAATTCCTACTCTCTCTTTAAATCTATATTACAAAATATATTTTACCTTAACTCTTATTTTAAATCAATAATAAATTTATAAATTTTCTATCTTGTCATAATATTATAAACAATATCATACAATAATACTAATCTACTTTGATGTTCCTCAATTATACTACCTTTGGAAAAACAAAAAAATAATTTTGGGAGGATTTTTATGGATTTTACACATTTATCTGATAAGATATGGATTCGTTTGGATGAAAAAGATATCATTTTATTTTCAAATGATCCCGAGTTTCCTTCTTGTTTACCTACCAGAGAACAACTTCGGAAAAGAGTCACAGGTATTCAATTATCTTGTTCTTCCTGTAGTAAACAGCAAATTGGAATAGAACCACTAAAAAAAGCCTTTGGAGCAGAATCAAGTTGTATCATTCACAGACTACCTAATGAACTGTTATTAGATATTCAAGATGACATTATTATTTTAAAATATGGTTCTACAAATATTTCTCAGCACATGTTATCAGTTGCAAAAAAAATTGGAATGTCTGGATATTGGAACGATTCAAATTTAATTATTTGTGCCTCAAGTCAATACTTACCTATTATATTATCAATAATTGAATTCATACAATCTCAAAGAGCTGTCTTTGCATTTAAAATTACATCTAGTGGTAAAAATCTTATGATAGTTAGTTAAACAATCCAAGGGGGCCTATTTTAGGTCCCCCTCTTTTTTATTTAAAATACTTTATCGCAAAAACTGTTCCTTCATTTACTTCAGACTCAACACTCACATATCCATTATTACTTTCAATTATAGATTTAGCAAGAGCTAAGCCAATTCCTACACTTTCACTTGAAGAATTTTTACCTTTATAAAATCTCTCAAAAATATGAGGCAAGTCATCTTTTTCTATTCCTACTCCATAATCTTTTATTTCTATTTTTGAATATATCTTGTTTTCTTCATATGATATATCTATTTTAGAATTATCTTTTGAATGTTCTACACAATTTTTTAAAATGTTAGTTATAGCCTCTACCTGCCATTTAAAATCACAATTTATTTTTATATTTTGCTCTTCTTTTTGTACTATTTCAACGTTTTTTAAATCGCATAATACTGAAACATTTTTTATACTCTCTTTTACTATATCTTGCAAATTTATTTTTTTGTTAATAAATTTTACTGAATTAGCATCTAATTTAGATAATTTCAATATTGAATTTACTAAAAAATTAACATTTATAATCTCTCTTTTTATATCTTTAACAAACTCTATTCTAGTTTCTTTGTTCATTTCTGGATTTTCTAAGATATTATCTATCATTATTGTTATTGATGTTAATGGTGTTTTTAATTGATGTGATATATCTGATAAAGAATCTTTTAAATTTACTTTGTCTTGCACAGAATTTTCTGCTGTTTCTTTTAGCATTATAGTTGTTTTATAAACCTCATTTTTTAATATTGATAACTCATCTTCAGTGTTATCATCTATATCTAATTTGTAGTTTTTATTATTTATCTCTTCAATATATCTTGTAATTTCTTTTAATTTTTTGTCTTTTGAATGATTATATTTTATAAATATAATTAAAATTAATACTGATAATATTATTAAAATTGTTGTATTCAATATTAAAAATATTTTAAAATAATTATCATTTTCTATTAGTATTGCATCATCTTGTAAATTAATCCCATAATTTTTAAATAGGTCTGTATCAATATTTTCTTTACTATTTATTATTTGCATTATTTCATTATTATCTAAATCTGGATATTTTTCTTTTACTTTTGATACAATTTGTGCAATTTTATCATTAAAATTATTTGTATATTTTTTATACTGGTAATATTGAAACACATTAAACACTATTAAAATTAATATTATTGCAATAAAACATTTTATTAATGCTTTTTTTAATTCAATTTTATTTTTCATCAATTCTATACCCTATTCCTTTAATTGTAATTATTATATCTGTTACAAGTTTTTCTCTTATTCTTTTTAAATATACTGTTACAGTATTGTCATTTACATCATTTCCAGTCCATTCCCATATTTTTTCTATAATATAATTTCTTGTAACTACTTTATTTAAATTCATAAATAATAAATTTAATATTTTTAATTCTAAACTTGTTAAATTGATTTCTTTTCCATCTCTATATACTACCATTTTATCTATATCAAATTCGATATCTTTTACTTTTATTATTGAATTTTTTTTATTTCTAAGAAGTATTTTATTAATTCTTGCTATTAATTCTCTTATTGAAAATGGTTTTGTAATATAGTCTTCTGCTCCCGCTTCTAAGCCTTTTACTATATCGTCTTCATCATCTTTTGCAGTTAAAAATATTGTTGGTATATTTTTATCTTTTATATTTTTTTCATATAAATCAAATCCGTTTCCATCTGGAAGAGATATATCAAGAATTATTAATTTAGTTTTTTTTCTTTCTAAAAATTTTATTGTTTCTTTTGCATTTGTTTTGTGTATAACTTCAAATTTTTCTTGCTCTAAAGAATAGATTATTCCTTTTGCAAGTATTTCATTATCTTCAACTAATAAAATTCCCATACATCTATTACTCCTTTCTAAATGATTATATAATAAATGAAGGGACTTTCGTAGCCCCCTTTTCTAAATATTCTCATTTCTTATTGTCTCTATTGTATTTTGTTTATTTATCTTTGAAATTGAATACCTCATTATTATAAATACCAATATAAATACAGCAATAACTGAAATTAAAATAGGTTTTACAGGTATGTACATACCACTTTCAAATTTTACTGAAAATGCTTTATATAATGCAAAAGTTCCAATCATACCTAGTGCAATTCCATATATCAATGCTTTTGTTGAATAAAATATTGTTTCTAAATTAATCATTCTATTAAATTCTCTTTTAGTCATGCCAACACTTTTTAACATTGCAAATTCTTTTTGTCTTAATTCCATATTAGATGTAATTGTATTAAATATGTTTGTTACTCCAATCAGTGTAATAACAGTTATAAATCCATATAAAAATATTTTTATTATTAAAACCATTGATTTCTCTTCTTTTGCTTGTTCTGATATATTAAAATATCCACTAGTAATATTGATTGATTTCAATTCATCTACAAATCCATCTGGATTACTAGATTGTATTGATATATACCTTAATTTAAAATTCATGTCTTTATAATAATCTAAATCAACAATAAAATACCCTCCATCATAATATGATTTTTCAATTCCATAAGGTCTTATATCAGTTATAGCGCCAACATTAAAACTTGTTTCTTTATTATCTAATTTTCCTGTAATTGTATCTCCTACTGAATATTTATAAATTCTTTGGGTTATTCCTTTTCCTGATTTTTCATAATATAAATAATCATCACATAAAACTCCCTTATCTTTTAATTTCTCACTATTTGCTCCAATTTTTTTCATATATTTATTCCAAGAATTATTATCTAAAGCTAGAATTTGTAATTTTGATACTTTCCCTTCTCCTGTTGGAACATATTCTACTAGATTTTCGTCATAGTATTCATCTTCTTCTAATTCGATTCCTTCTACATTATTTATTTTACTTAGGTCGTTAATCTTTAAATACTGCTCACTTTCATATAGCAAATAAGACTCATCTATATATTTTAATTTTGAAATTTTATCTATTTCATCTTGTGGTCTTCCGCCACAGCCTATACTGATATTATAATCATAATCTTTATAATAATTGCCAGTAACATCAAACATATTGGCAATAAAGCTACTCATAGATATAAATACAAATATACTTACAGCTAATGATACCACAGTTGTTCTATATTTTTTCTTACTTCTTTTTAGGTTCTTATATGCCAAAATTCCACCAGTTCCAAATATTTTAGAAACCCAAAATGGTACTTTTAATTTCTTTGAGTTTAATTTTATTTCATTTGAGTTTCTTAATAAATCTATTGGGCTTACTTTGCTCGCTTTTTTTGCTGATGATAATGCTGATAAATATATAGTAATTATACTAAGTACAATAGCTAATATTATAGGATATATTGATACTTTAAATATAATTCCATTAACATTTCCAAACATAATGTCTCCTGCAATTAAATTAACAATTTTTATTAAAACAATTACAGCTACTATACCTGATAATATTCCCAAAGGTATTCCTATTAATCCTAATATTAGTGTTTCTGAGATTACATTTCTTTTTATTTGTTTTCTTGTTGTTCCTACGCTTGCAAGCATTCCATACATCTTCATTTTTTCTGTAATTGCTATTGCAAATGAATTTCTTATGCAAAATATACTTGTAAACATTATTATAAATATTACAACAGCTATCACTTGATATAACATTAATACTGTATCATCACTAAATGCGAAAACTTCCCATCTTAAAAGTTCTTCATTTACATCAAATTTTTCGTAATTTAACTTTGGTGCTGAATCTTGTGGGTTTGTATTTTCTGCGCCATCTGTGATTTCAATATCTTTAAATAAATCATTATAATTAGAAACACCTAAAATATTAGCTATTGATGTTTTATATTCTTTTGGATTTTTTAAAGATATAAATGCATCTTCTATTCCATCATTTATATTAGTAGAAATTATTGTATATCCTGGATCACTAAAAATTTCAAAAGAATAATTTGGTCTTTCAATAATTCCTGTTATAGTAAATTCATATTGTTTAGTATCAGTTAATTGTTCATCAATATCAAGTTTTATTTTATCTCCAACTTTATAATTTACTTTTCCATTAGTGGCAATATGATTACTAATAATAATCTCATTATTATTATTTGGAAATCTTCCTTCTATCAAATTAAATTTTAATTCATTAAATATTTTGTTATCCATTGAATATAGTTTTAAATATGGTTTATCCTCATTTTTTCCATTCTCTAATTTTCCATATCCAACTTCTTTTATAGTAAAAATATTTTTTATATTCCTATTATTTTTTAGAGTTTTTATATTTTCATCAGTAACATTATAAAGCTTCAAATGATAATATCCTGTTTCATTTATAGCATTTTGCATCAATGTATGCTGAAAACTTGTAGCCATAGTAGCAACAGCACAAATTAAAGCAGTTGACAATATTATACCTATAATAGTACTAATAGTCCTTTTCTTATTCAATTTTAAATTTCTAATAGATATCTTGTTAAGAATATTCATTTCTACACCTCCTTAACAATTTTTCCATCTTCAATTTTTATAATTCTATCTGCTATTTTAGCAATTTCCATATTATGTGTAATCATAATTATTGTTTGTTTATAATCTCTATTAGACTTTTTCAATAATTCAACAATTTCGTCACTTGATTTTGAATCCAAATTTCCTGTTGGTTCATCTGCCAAAATAATTGCTGGATTGGTTATCATAGCTCTACCAATAGATGTTCTTTGTTGTTGTCCTCCTGATAATTCATTTGGTAAATGTGTTCTTCTATTTTCTAAACCTAAAACTTTAATCAATTCATCTAATTTATTTTGATTAACATCTCTATTATCTAAATTTAATGGTAAAGTAATATTTTCTTCAACATTTAATATAGGAATTAAATTATAAAATTGATAAATCAACCCAACTTGCCTTCTTCTAAAAATTGCAAGCTCATCATCATTAAATTTATATATGTCTTTTCCATCAATAAAAACTTTTCCACTTGTAGGTCTATCAACTCCACCAATTAAATGTAAAAGAGTAGACTTTCCACTTCCGTGATGCTCCAACGATTGCTACAAACTCTCCTTTATTTACTGTAAATGATACATTATCTAATGCTGTTACTTTTGTCATTCCTTCTCCATAAATTTTGCTTAAGTTTTCAACTCTTAATATTTCCATAATTGATTTGTTTCCTTTCTTTATATATTTTGTAATTTGATTTTATCATGACTAAAGTGACACGTAAGTGACTTTTAGAAAATTTTAATATTAAAAAAAATAGCCAAAAGTACAACTCTCGGCTATAATTTTATTCTTTATCTAAAAATTTCATTTCAACATATAATTTATCTGCAACTGATTGAACAACATTTTTTAAAAGATATTGTTCTTCCGTCATTTTTTCGATATTAGGAAATTGCTTTCTTGTAAATGCGTTTTTTACTGATATTTCTAAATTTGCACAAAATCTATTATATGCTTTGCTTATTTCAAAATACTGTATAGTTAACGAAATTAATTTTCCTATATCATTTATACTATAAACTTGCTTTAGAACACATATTACCATTAAATATGCAATATGTGATTTACCATATTTCTTTTTTTCTGGTGCTGGCATTATGCCTTGTTTAACATAGTTGTTTATCATTGTTTTTGTTATTATTTTATCTTCTTTGTTTGTTGAATATTGTGATAAATATTTTTCTAAATAATTTACTACTTGGTCTAAATACAAATCAATTTCAGGCAATTCGTTCCATCTTGGTATATGTATTTTCATTATTATTTCTTCTATATTTTCCTGCATTTTTTCGTCTCCTTTATTTTTATGCTATTATTTTAGCAGAAAATTTAAGAAATATCAACTATTTAAGAATTCTAAGTGTATTAAATATTGTTAAAATTGTAACACCTACATCTGCAAAAACTGCCTGCCACATTCCACTAATACCTAAAACACTCAATAACAATATTAACACTTTTACTCCTACTGAAAATACTAAATTTTGTTTTATTATTCCACATGTTTTTTTAGATATATTTATTGCATCTATAACCTTTGAAACATCATCAGTCATTATTACAATATCTGACGCTTCTATTGCAGATTCTGAGCCAACTCCACCCATTGATATTCCAACATCTGCTCTTGCCAAAACAGGTGAATCATTTATTCCATCTCCTACAAATGCTACTTTTTTATTTGAATTTTCAGTATTTTTTGTATTTGCACTAATTATTTTTTCTAATTCATTATATTTGTCTTGTGGTAACATTTCTGATTTTATATTTTGAATTCCTAATTCTTTTCCAATTCTTTCGGCATTTTTACGATTATCTCCTGTGAACATACTTGTTCTTATTCCTTGTGAATTTAATAATCTAATTGCATCTTTTGCTCCTTCTTTAATCGTGTCTCCTAAATAAATTATTCCTGCAAGTTCATCTCCAACTTTTACATAAATTCTTGTTGTGTCATCTTTATCATCAGCTTTATTCTCATCATTTGCTAATGCTAAATTTCCAACTAATATAGTTTTTCCTTCATATTGATAACTTAAGCCTTTTCCTGCAATTTCTTGAAAATTTTGAATCTCTACATTATCAACATTTACTCTATTTGCTTTTATTATTGATTTAGCGATTGGATGATTTGAAAATCTTTCTCCCATTGCTGCATATTTTAAGATATCTTGTTCATTGTAATTACTTAATACATCTATTTTTTGTATTTCAAACTCTCCTTTTGTAAGTGTTCCTGTTTTGTCAAATATTATTTCTTTTATATCTTTTACTGCATCTATGTAGTCACTTCCTTTTATTAATATTCCCTCTTTTGAAGATTTGCCTATTCCTGAAAAATAGCTAAGTGGTACTGATATTGCTATTGAGCATGGGCATGAAATTACTAAAAATATTAATGCCCTATAAATACTTCCATTATTTCCTACATATGGTATATCTGTAAATAATGGTAAAAATATTGCTACAACTGCTGCTAATCCAATAACTATTGGTGTATAAATTGATGATGCTTTATTTACAAAAGTTTCTGTTTTTGCTTTTTTATCTGTTGCATTTTCTACTAAGTCTAATATTCTGCTAACTGTTGAATTCTCATATTTTTCTGTTACTTTTACTTCAATCATTCCATCTGCAACAATACTTCCTGAAAGTACCTTTTCTCCTTCTTGAACTTGTGATAATTTGCTTTCTCCTGTTAATGATGCTGTATTTAAATCTGCATTTCCTTTTATAACAATTCCATCTAATGGAACTTTTTCTCCTTCTTTTACTAAGATAATATCTCCGATCTTTACTTCCTCTGGTGAAACTTGCTTTATATCATTTTCTATTTTTAAATTTGCATATTCAGGCTTAATATTCATTAAATCTTTTATTGATTTTCTACTCTTATTTATTGATTTTTCTTCTAAAATTTTTCCAATTTCATATAAAATAATAACCATTAGTCCTTCTAAATGTTCACCAACTAAATAAGCCCCAATACATGAAATTGTTATCAAAAAATTCTCATTTATCTTCTTACTTTTGAAAAGCATTTTTACAGCGTTTTTTGCTGTTCTATATAACAAAATAGCATAACCTACAATAATTAAAATCATTGAAATAGTTGCTGGTAATTTTGCATATATCCCTATAAATGCAATTACTATTCCTATCATTAATCTACAAACTTGATTTATTGTTGTTGATTTTTCCTCTTTCTGCTCTAAAGAAGCTTCTATCATTTCAACATCAGGTTCTTGTTCTAATACAGCTTTTCTTACCTCTCCCACAGATACTTCATCTGTTTCATAAGTTAATTTTAGTTTTGCAAAATTAACATTTACATTATGTAATTTTGGATTTTTTTCTAATTTTTCTTGTATTTCATTTGCACATGCTGCACAATCTAAGTCTTTTAATATAAATTCATATTTTTTCATATTCATCATCCCTTCCCAAAAGGGCAATTTGGGGTCGGTTCCGTTTTTGCCCTTTTATCTATGCTCATATCCCTCTTCTATATGCCTTTTGGCCATTTCATACATTTCAGAAATATGCTCATCATCTAGTGAATAATATACTGTTTTTCCTTCTTTTCTAAATTTTACTAGCTTAGCTTGTTTTAGAACTCTTAATTGATGTGATATTGCTGATTGAGTTGAATTAGTTATTTCTGCAATATCGCCCACACACAATTCTGCTTCTAGTAATGCACTTATTATTTTCATTCTTGTTGTATCTCCAAATACTTTGAATACTTCTGCTATTTCAAATATTAAATCATCACTTGGCATTACCTTTTTTATTTTATTTACTTTTTCTATATCTACTATTTCTGTTTCCATATTTCCTCCTAGTCATATGAATGTTTGCTCATATGTTTATATTTTCATGTTACTACTATTATATACTTTTGTCAATAGATTTGTTAAAAAATTTTGAAAAAAGGGCAAAAAAGGAACCGACCCTTAATTGCCCAAAAAGGCAAAAAAAGAACCGACCCCAAATTGCCCAAAATTTAGTTTATTTTTCTTTTTGCATTTTATATGAAATTCTTGCAGATAAATTGCTTGGTGCTATTTTAGCTCCAAATTTCGCCAATTTTATTTTCCAACCTGGTACAATATAAAACTTTCCTTTAAACATTTTTTCTACAGCATATTTCGCAACATAATCACTGCTTAATCCTTTTAAAGCAAATTGTACATCAGCAACTTTATTGAAATTAGTATTTACAGGTCCTGGACATAAGATACTTATTTGTATATTCAGCTTTTCTCTTCTTAATTCTTCTCTTATTGATTCAGAAAGTCTAACAACATAAGATTTAGTTGAGTAATACGTTGCCATTAGTGGTCCTGGCATAAATCCAGCTATTGATGCAACATTTAAAATTTTTCCACTATTTCTTTTTTTCATATCTTGTAAATATAATTTTGTTAATACATGATATCCTATTATATTTGTATTTATCATTTGTATTTCTTTCTCTAAATTTGTACTAGAAAAATAACCACAACCTCCAAAACCCGCATTATTTACAAGTATATCTATATCTTTATATTTCTCGTGTAATTGTTTACAATTTTCTGGTATTGAAACATCCATTTCTACTGCTTCAGAATTTGTTTTTAGTTCTGATTTAAGTTCATTTAATTTTTCTAAATCTCTTGCAACTAATATTAAATCATATCCTCTTTTGCTTAATTCTTTTGCTATATCTCTTCCTATACCAGAAGATGCTCCTGTTACTAATGCTTTCATATCGTTCTTTCCTTTCGATTGTTATTACCAAAGCCTTATGCTAAAAGTATTTTTAAATATATTTGCAAGAACTCTTAATACCATATTTTCTTCATATAATTTTATAAAAAACCTTTTAACTATTGGAATTTGATAAATCAACATAAATATCAATATAATAACTATAATACATCCAGCAAATTTTACATAATATTTCAAATCATGCTTATATCTAATTTTATATCCCCTATTTCTCATATCTTCTTCATATGCATTTCTATATGCATTATTATAAGCTTGTGTTGTTGCTTTTCTTATTTCTTCTTTTATTATTCTTCCAATATTGGATATTGTACTATTATCTTGATAATTAACCCTTTGATTGTTTTGTTCAGTATTTTGATTTACATTATTATGAAATCTTATACTACCATATTTATTGTTGCCTTGATTTTTAGTAATAAGCTCTTCCATTTTCTTTCTTAGCATTTCGTTTTCTTGCCTAATTTGTTCGTATTTTGATATCGATACCATACTATCTTGCAACTGCTCATCATATGCTGTTCTTTTATAGTCATCAGATAATATAGAATATGCTTCATTTACCTCTTTCATTTTCTCTTCATACTCTTTTTGCTTTTCGCTTTTTTGTAAATCTGGATGATACCTTTTAACTAATATTCTATATGCTTTTTCTATTACTTCGGATGATGCTTTTTTATCTACTTCTAATATTTCATAATAGTTTTTCACTTTTATCTCCATTCTTTATTTTTATTAATGCAAAATTTCCTTCAATTTATATTTCTGTTTCAATTATTTCGCAATTCTTCATTTTAATTTCTGATAAATTCTTACTCTCTGGCATTCCATAAATATATGCTTTGATAACTTTAGCAATTCCACCATGTGCAACAATTAGTACATTTTTATCAGAATATTTTTGCTTTATATCTTTGAAAAAGTCTAATATTCTTTTTTCAAAATCATATAAGCTTTCCCCTCCTGAGATTTTATAATTTAAATTATAATCCCATATTTTATTTTCTATCTCTTCTGTTATATCATGTCCTTCAAATTCTCCCAGTTCTCTTTCTCTTATTCTATCATCTATTATTGTCTCAACCTGCTTGTTTTCATTTATTATTTCTGCTGTTTGTTTTGCTCTATGCATTGGAGAACGTATTATTATATCATATTTTACATCTTCTAATTCTTTTTTAGTTTCATTTGCTTGCTTTATACCTGTTTCATTTAATGGTCTTTCTGTTCCTCCTCCTTGCATTTTTCTTTCTAAATTCCAATCTGTTTGGCCATGTCTTACATAATAAATCTTCATCTTTGTTTTCTCTCCTTTATAATAAAAGATTATGTTATGCTTTTATTATCTATATTCATTATTTTTTTATTCTATAATATTATTTCCATATTATATTCATTTATGAATATATTTCATATTTTTAATTTTTGATTTATTAGTATTTTACATTTTTGATAGTGCCAAATCGTAATCTCCTCTTTTAAAGTCTACTGTTGATATCATTTTATTATCTTCTTTTATTTGTAAAAATTGTTCTATACTTACCCATTTGACATCTTCTACCTCTCCGTCTGCAAATTCAATCTCTTCTATTTTTATATCTTTTTTAAATAACCAAATGTCTTTAAAATTTGCTGGTACCTCGTCTTTCCTAATTTCTTTTAAAAAGATAGCTTCATCTGGAACAAACGTTAATCCTATCTCTTCTTTTATCTCTCTTAATATAGCTTGTAAACTTGTTTCTCCTGCTTTTGCTCCTCCTCCTGTTAATTCCCATTTTAATGGTTCTTTTTTCTTTGTTTTTGCTCTTTTTGTTATTAATATTTCATTTTTCGAGTTCATTATTACTGCAACTACAACTAGATGATATTCTCCTCTCTTAAATTGATAAACATCTCTTTGTGCAAGTTTTCCTGTTTTACATTTGTTTTGATCATATATGTCCCAAAATTCGGCCATACCTATCCCCCCTATTTTATATAAATTTTATTTTGAATATCCCTTTCTAGTAATTTCTTCTGTCTATAAGATGTTATTTGAAATTCTCCTTTTTTATCAAATTTAAAAATTAATACTTTTGTATAATTATCTTTAGTTGGATTATTAATTTCTTTTATAGTTAGACTGGCTTGATATTTTCTTAATGTATCAAATGTATTCATAAATCCCATACCAGTTCCACCTTCATCTGCATGCGTTGTACTAGGCTCTTTTCCTAAATTTTTTAATGTTTCTATTTCAAATTCTACACCTGAATCATATATATACAAACTGTAAATTCCATCTATTTCACCTAGTCTGACTAAAATACCTCTATTAATGTTGTCTGTATGGTTGATTGCTATTATTGCATCTTTTATATGGTCTGCCAATAATATTTCTAAGTCTTCTTTTGATATAAAATTATTGGTCATGTAATGTATATTGCCTGCTATTTGAAGTTCAAATCCTATTTTGTTTTTTATACATTCTGCTTGCATGTATTTTAACATATCATCTATTTCCACTATCTCTGTTTTGGTTAACTCTACTACCGCTGTTTCTTTATATAAATCTTTTTTGATTTCTTCTAATTTGCTTTCTACTTCTCCAACTTCTTCTGTGGATATCTCTGATTTCGTTGTTAGTTCTAGTATTTTGTGTTCTAGTGATTTCTGCCTGTGTGCCAGTGTATGACTTTTCTTACTAAAGTTTAAATTTTCTTCTTCTAGTTGTTTTAATTCTTTCTTGGTTTCTATAAGTTCTTGCTTTGTTTCATTTAGCTCCTGTACAAGCAACTTTTGCTTGTAGTATAATTGGAGAGTTTTTTGGATGGTAATAATCATAATTATAACTGATATTATAAGTCCTGGTGCTAAATCTCTTGCTAATATAATACTCGAGTTCACGATTATTATCGTTGATACAAGTATTGTTACACTCACATTTAAAACTAATATATCAATATAATCATTTTCTTTACTTCCTTTTAGAAAAGAAAGACCATATTTTAACCTCTTCATTTTTAAAACATTGTATAATAATGCAATATGGCTAACTATAATTATGCCTAAATTCACATAATTATCATTAATTTGTATTATAACATTAACTATAAAACTAATTATGATTGTACAAAATGATATAACATAATTTATAGCCAAAGAAATTATAGTCGTCCATAATGCATTTAGCATATTATTATTTTCAGAAAATATTATACTAACTATTAAAATAGAACATATTAAGCTTATAAAATAATTAAATCCATACTTTATAAGCCCACAAATGATTGCTATAACCACAATATAAATATATTTATATAATAATTTAAAACTTAATTCTAATTTCGTATTTGTTATTCTAAAATTAGTGTAATATGTACATAAAATAATAAATACTGTCTTTATAATACTTATATTTATTTCTACATTATTTTGCATATATGATGTATCTATTCCATTTAACATTTTTCCTCCTCTTGACTTTTTATAACTGTCTTAGCATATGACTATTATATATTAAATTGAAAAAACATTCAATACAATTTTACAAGATATCCTATATAAAATCTCTTTATTAATTAAATGAAATAAAAAAGTGAAATATGGTCTATATTACCATACTTCACTTTTTTTAATAATTACATCCATTTTTTAAACCAATATAAAAATGCATCATACCAACTCATTCTTCCCACCACCTTCTTTTATCTTTTGTGTTTGTTCCGTGTTGCTGTAATAAAAATACCATTCAACGCCTGAAACTAAGCAAAATTCAGTGATAGAAAGTCATGACATTTTTTGACGATCTTTGACTAAAAATAGTAAAAAACAATGTCGTTAAATTTCTAACAACATTGTTTTCATTTTTTACAAAATTACTATAAAATACTATTTTTTACTATATTCTTTTACCATCCTACTGTTCTTTTTATGTTGTAAAATTATTATGAACAAAAAGGAGGGGTTTTATTATGGGGAGAAAAAGATCAAATGTAGCTATTGAACTAGAAAGACAAGAACAAGCTGAGAGAGGAAAAAGAATTAAAAATATCAGGGAAAATGAATTGAAGATGAATAAAACTCAACTCGCTGAAAAAATTGGTACTTCTAGTCAATTCTTAGGATTAGTTGAAGAAGGTAAAGGCAATCTTGTTTACTATAGCCTTAGAAAATTTCGTGAAGTTTGCGGACATTCTGCTGATTATATTTTATTTGGACTTGACGATAAATGTATAAACAAAACAAAAACGCTACTAAAGAATTATACTGAAAAAGAAGTAATTGAAGCACTTGATGTTATTGAAAAATTATCCTTATATATCAAAAAAAAATGATAGTGTAAGATAAAATGCATAAGTTACACTTTATTTTACACTATCACGATTTTAGCCTAGAAAATCTAGGCTATTTTTTCTTGTCATTGCAAATGTTCCTCCTCCTTCTATAAAATATACATTGATTCATGAGGTATCACATCTAGTATCCAATCTATATCAATTTTCTCCGCTTTTAATAACTCCGTAAAACAATCTAATAGATTAATTTTTACCATTTTCGTCAAGTTTGAGAATTAATGTTTCTTTAAGTTTGCATACTTTTGGTGTATATAAACATCTTCGATTGGATTCCAATCAATTTTTTGTCTATCTTATTTTTCTTTTGCCATAATTCTTTCCTTTTGATATGGTGTTGCCCAATAATCTCTGAAAATACTTCAATCATTGTTTTAGGTATTTTATTAACACTGTCTTGAGGTACAAATTTCAATATTTCCATTACTTCTTTATATGCTTTTGTATAATTATCTTCCATTGAATCTCCTTACTATCTAAAAAATTTTAATTTGGCACTATTCTTCCTTCTTCTTAGCTATTACATCAAATATATGCCAATGTTTCACTCTTCCCAAGCCTGTTTCCATGTCTTTTTCTGTTTCCTCGAAGCTTATAATATCAAATTCTTCAAATAAAGCCATCACTTGTTGTCTATCTAAAAACACCATATTTTCTTTGGTATTCCTCCATTCATCTCTTATTCCGAAAAAATTTCCAACAAAATATCCATTAGGAAGTATACTAGAATTTATTTTATCCCATAATTCATTAAATTTACTTTTAATACAGAATGGTATGCTAAAATTTGCAACTACTAAATTATTTTTTTCTAATATAACATCTTCAAAGTTTAGCTTTTTAAAATTAAAATATTTTAGTTCTTCTTGTTTTAATCTTTTTATAATTCTATCTTTAACGTCTTCTCTATCTATCGCTAATACATTCCACTTATTTCTTATTAAATTAGTTGTGTCTCTTCCTGCTCCACACCCTAGTTCTATTGCATTCCCTGGATTGAGTCCAATTTCTAAAAATTTTTTTATATTCTTATGCGGTATATTAACTTCTGTATTAGCATAATATTCTTCAATTCTTTTCATATAACTTTCTCCTTTTATTAATTCTTCAACAATAGTTCTATGTACTAATACTGATATATTCATTATTTCTTACTTTGCATATCTTTGTAATATTCTTTGACTGGATATTGTTCAAAATATCTTTTTATTAAATTATCACACTCCCAGATTTCCCAATCTGTTCTGTTTTCAAATCTATAGTGCCATATTTCATCATCTGGATATTCTATTTTCTCTATGTAGTCTTCATTATTATTAACCCATTCTTCATACTCTGTTTTTTCCAAATATAATGTATTTTCTTTTATTCTATTCTTGTACCAAAAAAACTTTGAAAGATATATTTTATTTTCTTCACAAGAATACCATGTCAATTCTTCTTTAAACATTTCAACTGCTTTAACTATTGCACAGATTGGATATAAATATTTAGTTAAAAATTTTATCTCTATTAATCCTTCCTTGTTCTTTTCATATGAAAAACCAAAACCATAATAAATGGATTCTCCATATCTTTCATTATATTTATTTAATGATTTCACTCCAAAAAGCTTATTAAAAGAAATATATGGTTCTTTGAGTAGATCTTTATCATCTATTGGATGATTATCCACAAAATATTTTCTTAATATTTCTTTTGTACATATTATTTTATTTAAAACATAGTTTGCCATATGATTACCTCAACTTTATACTATTAATACATTCTATTTTTTAAATTTTTTCTTTAAAATATTCTTTACTAAATTTGATTAGACTAAAATACTTAACTTCTCTATTTCATTGACAAAAAATATATGTAAACATAGAATTTCTTACGTCTCCTCTTGGTATATTATATCATATTTAAAGAATTTTAAAAGTGGCTCATTTTTCAATTACAAAATATAATTTGCTGCCACCACTTTTTGTTTATCAAGAATAACATTCTAATATATTTAAATTAATGCACAACAAAGGCTCTTGTTTCAGCAATAGTTGCAGGATTTATATTCTAATATATTTAAATTAATACTATTCCAGAAGAGTTTCATTTTGCTAGATTTGGAACCTTTACATTCTAATATATTTAAATTAATACCTGTGGATATATATATGTGTGTTCAGGCTATAAAGATTTACATTCTAATATATTTAAATTAATACTTTTTGGTATTTTGTTATATCT
>ERZ825670.2610-NODE-2610-length-16647-cov-6.765309_pt1 | contig 16647 bp, 11 predicted proteins | sample MGYA00519929_ERZ825670 | MGnify/ENA primary metagenome ERZ825670 (study PRJEB31778, sample SAMEA3449207) | human gut metagenome | biome: human gut; feature: human-associated habitat; material: faeces | place: United Kingdom | collected 2010/2012 ...
TAAAAGTTATGAAACAATACATAAGAGAATATGATGGACAGATGGCATATTTTGATGGACAATCTACATTTGATTTATTAGATGATGTACCATTTATAAATTTGGACATATCACAATTGGAAGAAAGATTTGCAAGACCACTTGCACAACAAATATTACTATCTTGGATTTGGGAAAAATATGTTAAGAAAAATAGTGAAGACAGATCAAAAGCAAAAAGGAAAAGAGTGTTAATAGATGAAGCTTGGATGCTTTTGCCATACCCAGAGGCAGTAGACTTTTTAAATACAATGGCAAGACGTGCAAGAAAAAGAAATGTTTCATTAGCAGTTATGTCACAAAAATTTCAAGACTTTTATGAAAAACCAGAGGTACAAGCAGTACTTACATCATCAGATACAAAACTTTTTTTAGCACAAGATAAATCAGAGATTCAATATATAAAAGAAGTGTTTAAACTAAGCGAAGGAGAAGCATACTTTTTAACAACATGTAATAGAGGAGAAGGACTACTAAAAGTTGGAGAGGATACTGCGATAATAGCAATTCAACCAACAGCCAAAGAGTTTGAATTTGTTGAAACAAATATGAATAAATTAAGAGGAAATAATTAAAAAACAGAAAGGGGGATTTATATGAAAAAGTGTATATCTATTATATTAGTATTCACTATTTTAATAAATGCCCTTTTACCTAATTATATATTGGCGGGAAAAAATGGAGACAATTATAGTGATGTGACATCAAGTAAAGACGAAAAAGCAGGCAAAGAAACAGTTGATAAAATTATGGGTGATGGAACAGTAAGCGTTCCGACAGAGGATGGTTCAACTGATAAAGAAGTAAATGAAAAGGCGAACTTTGGCGGATGGATAGCAAGTATTATAGTAATTATTTTCTTCCCACTTGTATATACAGTAAGAATTTTAGTCACAATTGTAGCTCCATCAACCGTAAAAGAAGGTACATTATTAATACCATGGTTTACCATACAGGGTATGCTAACAGATAAAATTGATTTAGTAAATGCAAACATATTCAATGCAGAGACATCCAATAAAGCAAACAATGTAATAAAACAGAATGTACAAAAATGGTATTATGCAATTTGGGTAATGTCAATAATTTTAAATATGGTAGTATTAGTATATATTGGTATAAGAATGGCAATGTCTACTGTTGCAGATGAAAAAGCAAAATATAAAAGCCAACTTATTGCATGGTTTCAGAGTATAGTATTATTATTTGCAATGCATTTTATAATTAGATTAATATTCTTTGTTGGAAAAATATTAGTAGATATGCTGACAGTAATTTTAAATGGTATTATAGAAAATGTACTAAGTGGAGAAGACATAAAAAACATAGATTTATTAATATTTGACTCACTTGGACAGGTTTTGCTAAAACCAAGAGGATGGAAGCCATTAGAAAACTTTTTGTGTTATATACTATTAATGTGTTACCAAATAAAATTCTTATTAATGTATTTAAAAAGGTTTTTTGTGATTAGCTTTTTAGTAATAATTTCACCACTAGTAACAGTTACATATTCAATTGATAAAGTTGGAGATGGAAAAGCACAAGCTTTTCAAATACTACTTAAAGAACTAATAATGAATGTCATGTTACAACCAATGCATTTGTTTTTATATGCTGTGTTAATGGGATTTGCAACCAATATCATAAGAGAGATTCCGTTATTTACAATATTACTATTAATAGGTGTTGGAAGAGGCGAAAAAATTATAAGAAAAATATTAAAGATGTCACAAAGTGCAACAATTGAAGACAGTTTAACATTAAAAAAAGGAAAGGGTAAAAAATAAGAAATAATATGGAAAAAGAAAGAAAAGTAAAAAAAATAATTGTAATTTTAGCAATTTTGCTTATTATAATCTTAACTATTACATATTATGTTTTTAAAGAAAATGAACGTAAAAAGAATACAGAGGAATATTATGCTAACAAAGAATATAACTCTAAGGAAGACTTTAATACAGTAGAAGAGGTATTAGTATTTAAAGGCGTTAAATTTATAAAACAAACTAAATCATCTGATGATAAATATCTTACAGACATATATGTTAAACTTAATCAACCATTATATACAGAAGAAGAAGATAATGAACAGTTTTACACAAATATGATAGTACTTTTGGCATATGTACAAAAATACAATAATTTCAGAGTTATAGATGAGGAAAACGAAATAACTTTAAGTGTGTTTTGTAATTCTAAACAGCAAACCGTAACAACTATAGCAGTAAATGGAGTAACGAATTATTGGAATATTAAAAGAAGAGAAACAGCTATAGCACAAATAGAAGGAGTAATTAAAACAGATTTAAATATACAATCAGACGAGATAAATAAATTAATAAAAAACGAATGGAGAAGAAATAAGCTAGATATAGAAGTACAAAAAAACAAAATAGGAACTTATGAAATCTTTACGGAAAAAGGATTAGAAATAAGAACAGTATATAAAAAGGTTTTTAATATAGTTTTTACAAAACAATACAATAAATCAGTTGTAAATAATATAAAACCAGGAACAGACCTTAACAAAATAGAAGAAATCTTGGGAGAACCAATATATGGTTCTTCAACCATAGGAATTATGGGATACAAGAGTAGTGAAATATACATATTTTTTACTCAAGAAGATATTTCAGTATATAGAGTGGAAAAAGAATATCAAAATTTAGAAGACTTTTTTACACTAATAGAAAAATTTGAAAGGGATAAAAATATAAAAGATTTTGTAAACGGGGTAACAGATATATGGCCAGACTATGATATATATGACTGGGGCACTAATTACATTGACTTAAGATATACATTAAAAGGAATTAAAATTCAATTTAATGTATCAAATGCAAATGGAATGATTTATGACAATAACTATACAGCAGAAATAAGAAAAGGTTTAACTGTACAAGACATAAAAAATGATATTAGCAAATTACCTAAATATACACATTTTGAAGAAGAAGGCGGAATATGGGAGATAGAAACTCAAAGATATTACGATAAGACAGAAATAGAAGAAGGTTATGAAGAATAAAAGATGCAGAAAGGAGGCATAATTACATGAAAATTATTAAAAAAACTATTATTATAATTGAAATAATCATTTTATTAATTATGTCTCTATTAAATACTGTTTCAATATCAAAAGCAAGTATACCAGGATATGAATTAACAGATGAGGAAAAGCAAATAGAAGTAGGCAAATGGATAAGAGATTTTGCAATAAGCTTTACAAATGCAGCTAATAATGTGAAATATGGAGACATTACAGGTGCAAAAGATAATAAATATTATCAGGACTCGTCATATACTTCTAATCAAAAACAGTTAATTATGTATAGCATGAACTATCAAAGACTTACAGCATATAATTACTTCTTAAAGAGAAGTACACAAATGGCAACTAAGTTTTACAGAGGTGGATGGAAAGTTGAAAGTGATTGGTATATAACCTCTAACCATAAACTAGCATTTGATTGTTCTTCATTTATAAGCTTTCTATATAAATATACTGCAAATATAGATTTATGTGCAGTAAACTATCCTTGTTCTACTAGCTATATGCGTATACATTATGACAAAAACCATAATAAAAATAACTGCTCTTGTGGTTGCATATATGTAGGAAAATTGCAAGGGATAAGTAATAGTGAATTAAGGGCAGGTGACATCATAGTTGAAAAAGGACATGTTATGATGTTTAATAGATCTGTAAACAATGAATATGTAAAGGTAATAGATTGTGGTGTGGGCTCAACAAGTAACCCTAACATAGGTATAGGTACAGAAAAAGATCGTAGTAGAAGTGGTACATATGGATTAGTAACTAAAAATGCAATAATAATACGTATTAGTGAATCAAAAGCGGTTGATATATATGACAGGTGTGTTAATGATAGAGTATATTATAATAAACACTTTACAATAGCTTCTATAACCTTCCCAGGAGAAGTAGGTGGAACTACTCCAACAGATCCATCAATTCCTTCAGTTCCAACAGACCCTTCAAATCCAACAGATCCATCAACCCCTTCAGTTCCAACAGACCCTTCAAATCCATCAGAGCCAAGTGAGCCACAGACAGAGTATGAATATGATATTTCTCAGGAACAAAATGGAGACTGGGGTAAAGCTGACTTTTTTTACTATAATGGTTTACCAAAAAAACTAGAAGTAAGTTATCATGAAAGTTTCTTAAAAAAACTTTTTGAGGTATTAAGTAGCATCTTAGATTATTTACTTGGAATAGGCTTTTTAGCAATAAAAATACAAGTAGTAGGTTGGGTAGGAATAGCTGCTAAGGTAATAAATAATGTTGTGGTTAAAATTGAAGGAGGATTAAAAACAACAGAAAATGGATTAATAGATATTAGTGATATAATATTTAATAGAATACCAATTTTGGATATAGATTTCTTTAACTTTAAAAAAGCGGGTGGAAAAATAATAGATTCAAGTAGCATTATATATAAATTAAGAAAAACAATATCACAATGGTATTATGCTCTATTTATTGTTTGTGCAATAGGATTACTATTAACACTTATATATATTGGAATAAGAATGGCAATTTCTACAATTGCAGAGCGTAAAGCTAAGTATAAAAGTATGCTACAAAATTGGATTCTTAGTGTTGTAATATTGTTTACTTTACATTTTTTCATGGTAGCTGTTATATACATAAACCAGTCTATTTTAGACATAATGGCAATGGCTTCTGGAGACCTTGCAAATTTAGATACAGAGCTATTTGGAATGATTATGCAGTTAAAAGCTTCTGCGTCAATACCAGGTACAATTGTATTTGTTGCATTAGTAATATATTCAGTTAAGTTTTTGTTAATATATTTTAAGCGTTTGCTTAATTTAGCAATATTAACTCTTATTGCACCTGTTATAGCGATAGCATATTCCATAGACAAAATAAAAGATGGAAAATCCCAATCCTTAGGTGCATGGATGAAAGAATATGTATATAATGTTTTTTTGCAAATGATACATGCTATAGTTTATGCAATATTTATAGGATTTATATTTGATATAATTAGAAATGGTGGAGGGTTTGATTTAATACCTAATATAGTATTAATATTGGTAACATTTAATTTTATGCTTAAGGCAGACGAAATAATGAGAAAGATATTTAGAATAGAAGGCGGAAGTAGCGATGTTGGTGATATCGCATCACAAACCTTAAAAGGAGCAATAACTGGTATAACAGGAGCATCAATTGCTGGAAAAGTTGTAAAAGGATATATATCTGGTGTTGGAAAAGTTGCAGGAAGCGCAGCAACAAAAGCAGCAGAGTTAGTAGGAACTGCAGGACTATTAGGTACAAAATATAAAAATGCATATAAAGCAGATAGGGAAGAAAGTAATGCAATAAAAACGCCTGCAAGAGAAGACTATAATCAGGCGAGAGAAACATATGCAAGGGCAAGGAGAGCTGAAGAAGCAGCTAAAAACGCCTATACAGGAGCAGTACTTCAATCAAGCCAAATGGGAAATCATTTTATTGATAATAATTATATAGAAAGAAGAAGACAAGAATTAGAAATGGCAAGACAAACAGCAGCACAAGCTAAACAGAGATTTGAATCTTCAAAGAGAAATTATGGGATAGCAAAACAACAAAGTAAAAAAATAATGGGAAGAACTGCAGGTGTTGCAAGAGCAGAAGCCAGCGTAAATGTTGAAAAATTCAAGAAAAACTTAAAACATCAAATGAAATATGTTGGTAAGGATATTAAATCTGGAGCTACAATAGTAACAAAATATGTTAATGCAACATTAGCAATACCTTTTATGGCAGTAAGTCCCAAAGTAGGAATGACTATGCTATTTAGTGGTGTTGTAGGAGGAGGAAGACTTAAAAGATTTAATGCATCAATAAAGGGGTATAAAAAAGCATTGAGCAAAGAACAACCACCTAAAGAGGTAATGGATAAATTTATATCAGACTATAAAAAGAAGAACAATGGAAGGGAACCTTCACAAGACGAAATAAATGATTTTATAAAAAAATATCAAGACAAGCAAATAAAAAGATATAAACTTACATATATAACTAGTTCTGCACTTACATTAGGATTAACAGATGAACTGCTAGAACAAGTTGAGATAAATAGAAAAGACAAGAAAAAAGAAGATAAAAAAGTAAAAGCTGGAAACGAGGCGGTTTGCACAGCTAGACAAGCAGAAATGATAATAAGCGCAAAAATACAAGAACTTAAACAAGAAGATAAAGAAAAAAGGCAAAACGAGTATGATACAAATCCAATTCAAGATGCCCTAGATGATGCAACAAGAAAAGAATTAAAACAAAAAATGAAAGAAGCATTTGAAAGTAATACATCAAAAGAAGCAATAAAGAAACTTGTAAAAGAAAAGTCGAAGAATAACTCACTAAATGCAGATGAAATACGTAATATAATGCAAGATTTGGGATTAGAAGTAGATGAAACTTCAATTGCAGATTTTGAAAAAGCGGGAGACAAAAGTGTAGATGCAATTTCAAATTACATATATAATGGAATAAAAGAGAATAGACATAATAGTGCAGGGATGAAAAGATATGCTGAGGTATTTGAACAAATAGAAATATTAAAGGATGCAAATGACAAAATAAAAGAAGTTCTAGGAAAATCTTTATATGGAAATGTGGATGATTTAATAGACACGATAATTAATTTATAAAAAATTGGAGTGGATGCAAATGAAATTTAAAAAATTAATAACATGGATGCTAATATTTTTAATGCTTTTTAATTTTTTAACTGGTACAATAAGTTGCAAGGCAACAGATGAAGAAGAAAGTAAAGAAGCTAATGAAGAAATGGAATTTATTCGAGGTGCAACAGATGTACTTTTGAAGGGAGTAGATGGACTTATAGGTGTTTTAACATGGACAACAAGGGTCAAGTGGCTTCTAATTCCATATGCAGTACAACAACTTACTAGTTTGGTAGCATATTCGGAAGGATTTACAGATGGATGGAAATTCGCAGCTGTAACACCTGCTCATATATTATTTAATAAAATTAATTTAACAGATATTAATATTTTTGAAATGGAACCGTCCGGAGGAAAAGCTATTAAAACAATACGCAGTAATATTAGAAAATGGTATTATGCAATGTTCACTCTAGCAGCAATAATACTATTATGTATTTTAGTTTACATAGGCATAAGAATGGCTATTTCAACAGTAGCTGAAAAAAAAGCTGTTTATAAAAACTGGCTAATGAATTGGTTTGTGAGCCTTATATTACTGTTTATGCTACATTTTATTATACGAGGAACCATTTATTTAAATGGTCAATTAGTAAAAATATTTGAAAAAGCAGAAGTATCAGAAATGAGCTATTCTATTGCTAATTTTGTAACTGTTACAGGCAAGCTAATAATAAAAACAATGAATCCATTTGCAACCGTAGGATGGGCTGCATTATGTGTATATATATGTTTGGTAATACTCACAATAATGTTTTTAATAATGTATATAAAGCGTATGTTAACTATTTCATTTTTAATAATAATAGCTCCATTAATAACTATAACTTATTCAATAGACAAGTTAGGAGACAATAAATCACAAGCATTAGATACATGGTTAAAAGAATTCATTTATGGAATATTAATACAGCCATTTCACTGTATAATATATTTGGTATTTGTTTCTCAAGCAATTGATTTATGTAGTACAGGGACGCTGGCAAGTGTGCTGTTGTCAGTAATGATGATGTTTTTCATAATGAAAGCAGAAGGTATAGTTAGAAAAATATTTGGATTTGAAAAAGCTAGTTCAGCTGCAACAGGTGCTATGGCAGGTGCGGCATTAATGTCAGGAATTAACGGAATTAAAAGTATGGTTGGAAAAGCACAAAAAGTTGGTGCGCCAGTTACAAAAGCAAAAGATCGCTCAGGTGGAAATTCAGGGGGTTCAGGAGGCTCTGGAGGTTCTGGAGGTTCTGGAAACTCAAGCGGATCAGGAGCAAGCAGAACAAATGGAACAAGAAACAAGAACACTCCAAATGTTACATTAAGAAACAATAAAAGAGAAAACAAAAAGAAAGGAAAAATTCAACAGGCAATTGAGAGTGCTTCAAACAGTATAAAGGGATCAAAAATTGGACAGGTGGTTAAACAAGCTTCAGATACAGTAAAAGATACAGGTGTTGCTAAACTTTATAACAAAGCAAAAACTCTTGAAGGAAAATATATAGACAATGCTAAAGTACAAAGTAGCTTAATTGGAGCTATGGTAGGCGGTATGACAGGACAGGGAGCTATAGCGGGCGCAACGATGGGATATGGAATAGGAACGATAATACAAAAGAAAAGAGAAGATAGAAAGAATATTAAAGAAGGAACAGAGGCTGTAAAAAATGCATATTGTAATTATCAAGAAAGTTCAAGACTTTCAGATGAGCAAATGACTGCATATACAAATGAGTTATTAAATGATCCAGAAAAATTAGATGACATGCAACAAATAGATGGAGAAAGTATAGAAGAATGGAAAAAAAGAACAAAGAGAAGCACAGAATATGATTACCAGTGGAATGACAGGATGATGTATGCAAAATCTCTATATGCTTTACAAAATAGCTATCAAAAATCTGGAGTTGATGGAGATGATGCAAATGATAAGATAGCTGATACAATAAGAAAATTGCAACAATCTAGTGTAGATCCATATAGACAACAACCTATACCAGATCCTTGGGAAGACCCAAATACAGATGTGTCTGATTAAAAGGTAGGTGAAAAAAATGAGCAATAGTTCAATTGATAATAAACTTAATGAAATAAATGATAGAAACAGACAAAATCCACAAAATGAACCAGATGAAGAAGAAAATATGTCTGGATTTGAAAAGGGAAGATTAGCAGCACTTAATGCAAAATATGAGGATGATGATGAACCTAAAAATCAAAATGGGAATGATGGAGGCTCTGAAGAAGAAGAAGCTCCGGAAGATGAAAATGATGAAGAAGACAATGATGATGATAATGATGAAGATAAAGACGACGACGATGATGATGATGACGATAATGACAAAGAAAATGATAATGATGATAAAAATAATGACAATGAAAACAATAATAAACCGAATGAAAACGAAAATAAACCAAATGATAAAAATTCAGATGATAAAAATTCAGATGATAAAAATTCAGATGATAAAGAAAACAGTGATAAACCGGACAGCAAAGAAAATAAAAAAGAAAAAGATAGTAAAAATCAAAATAATAAAGAACCACAGAGCCCGACTGATAATAAAAAACCAGCAGAAAAACCGCAAACTCCAAAAGCAGGACAAGCAGGCGCAAAGGAAGGCACCAAGCAGGCAGGAAAAGAAGGAGCAAAACAAGCAGGAAAAGAAGGAGCAAAACAGGCAGGAAAAGAAGGAGCAAAACAGGCAGGAAAAGAAGGAGCAAAACAGGCAGCAAAAGCGGGGGCAAAAGCTGCAGCAAAAGCGGGGATAGCAGCATCTCCACCAGTTTTAATTGCTATACTTGTAATAGTAGCGATAATCTTTTTAATAGGCGTTATAAGTTTTTTCAGTATTATGGGTGATATGATAATAGGAAAGATAAAAGGTTTTTTACAAGGTGTGTGGGACGCTTTAGAAACAGTATTTACAGGAGACCAAGCAGAGGCAAAGATAAATGATGAACAGGTGAAAAATGCAGCATCATATTTAGAACAAATGGGGTATGATTTGGTAGGAATGGGTTTTGTAAAAACAGAGTATAATACTACAAACAAAAATGAGGGAGAACCGTGGAATAAGTGGTATAACGAAAATGGAGAGCTTATAGAAGAAGGTTCATCTAATAAAAAAGACCTTATAGAGAGGGATACTACTGAGGATGAGGCAGAAGGAGAAAAAAGTGGAGCCGAACAAAAAGATCCAATAAATAAAATAAAGTCAGAACCAATAAGAAAGTATTTAGTAGCATCACTTAGGTCATATATAAATGGAACATATGGTGGAATGGTAGTGCAAGAAGGACATGAAAATGATGGACTTTGGGATACAATATTTGACAATATTGCATTTAATTCGAAAGAACATACTTTAACAGTAACTAAAGGTGATACACATGTAAAGGTAAACCTTGAATCATGGACTGCAAAATATGGAATGGCATATGAATTTTTAGTGTGTCTACACATAGGTACGCTTGCTCCAGAATTTGTTATGGAATTAGCAGGAGATGCAAATGACAGAGTAAAAGTTGTTGTTAATTTTTATGAGCAAGAGCGGAATAAGAAAATTTGACTGGACGGAAAATGGAAAAACAGTTATAAAAGATGTAAAAGCTAAAATATTAAATAACATTAGTGGTAACGGACAAGACCAAGAAGTTACAATAAATTGGGATAATGGAAAAGGCTCAACAACATTTAGTTCTGCATTTGTAAATTATATGTTGGACAGTACAATTGAAAAGGGAAGAACTATGGGATACCCATATATTGTAAGTGTCAAAAATAACTGGTTTAGAGATTTAGTATTTAAAGATGATAATAGTGAAATTAACTGCTATGAGACAACAGAACCTGTTGAAAGAATAATTTCAGAGGAATGGTGGAAGGAAGGAAAAGGAAAAGTCGATTCTATAGCTGATTTTGCTATGGAGGATTTAGATAAACATTTAAAAGTGTATTACAGCTTTAGTTCAGGAATTAAGCAAACAAAGCTTCCGTACTATGTAGACAAATGTCCCAAAATTATAGATCTTATTAATAAAAACAAGTATCATATATTTAAAGGAATGTATAGTAATAGCGAAGATATAGAGAAAGCTAAACAAAATGTTGACCCAAATAATTTACCATATTATACAGATAAAAGAAATATAAATTGGTTTAGTTCTATAAATAGTGGAATTCAATTATTGCAAGAAGTAGAAACAGAACAAGCAGAATATAATTTAAGGGATTTAAAAGAAATATTAGCTTACTATAACTTCGATTTAGAAGAAGAGAGCGAATACAGCCAAGCAACAGACAAGGAAGCATTGGCTGAAATGATTGAAAAAGGAAATATGTATAAGGATTGGAGAAATAGAGTAAGAGGCTGGGTAATACTAGATGGGGAAGGAAATGTTATTGAAAAAGGAGAAAACTCACAAGTTAAGCCAAATGAATATGGAACTGATGACTGGTCAAAGTATATAAATAGAGGAATAATAGAAGATGTAGAAGACTATATCCCAACAGCTAATACATCTACTTTAGATGACTTGAGTATGAATATAGCTGCAAGGAGTATAGGAAGCACAGGTTTTAATTATGGAGAAAATGTTTGCTCAACCTGTAATGGAGAAGTTGTAGCAGTGGATGATAATACTATAACTATTAAATCAGATGAAGGAAATTTAATACATATATCTAATATTTCTACAAATGCAAATATGAAAATTGGAGATGTTGTTTATGTAGGTCAGCAAATAGCAACAACTACAGAAAAAGATATAAATGTAATATTAAGAGACAAATATCATAATACATTAGATGCACAAAAATATATAGATACATCAGTATTAATAGACCAATTTGCATAAACAAAGGAGTGAAACTATTGTCAAAATATAAAATTATAGTATGTATATTAATCTTAATAAATATAATAATGGGAATATATATAATGTTCTTTATGAAAAAAACGCCTATATACACATTGCAACAGTATGCAGAACAAATGGGATATTTTGATTCATATAGAGATATTAAAATAATATATTTTGATAATTATAATTTTTTAAAAGAAAAGTATAAAGGAGAAATAGATACAACATATGTATTGACAACATATACCAATTTAATAGAAACTTATTTTAATAAACTGTATCAAGATACTAAAGATATGGATAAAGAAAATATTGCTGAATATTATAAAAAGAATTTATCTGAAATACAATTGAATATTGGAATAACAGAAGAAGAAGATTTCGAAATATTAGTAAATTTATTAAAAAAGTATGATATAACACAAAAAAAATATACAAGTGGTAAATTAGTAGAAAATAGTATTATAGACAAAAACACATATATTACATTTTTGCTAGAAATTTACTATGAAGATATAACAATAAAGTTTAATGTGTATGTAAGTAACAAAGATAATTTAGAAGAACCAATTATAAAGTTTATACCTGTAAAGGAGGAACTATAATTGAAAAGAAAAAAGAAACTAGATATTATAGCAATAATGCTAACTATTGTATCATTGATATTAATAGGAGTCAACATAAGCTTACTTTCAAACAAACTTTTAGCTCCTGTGTATGCTAACAATAAAGTAAAAAAAGAGTATGAAGAGATTATTGCAAAAAGAAATGAAGAAATAAAGAAAATTACAGATAAGAAGACAGATGTGGAGATGGCAGAGACAGAACTTAAAGAAGTAAAAAAAATGAAAGAAAAGCAAAGAATGCAATATTATTTTTCAAAATATATAACATATATAGAAGAAAAGAATTACGAAAAAGCTTATAATTTACTTTATGAGGAATATAGAAATAACTATTTTCCTACGTTAGAAGAATTTGAAAAATATGTGAAGCAAAAGTATCCGGATTTTATGAGTGTGGAATACAATGATATGAGCAGACAGGGAGAATATTATATACTGACAGTAAACATTTATAATCTTTTAACAAATGAGATTATAGAAAAAGAGCAAAAATACATAATTAAAGAAAATAATTTTCTTGATTACGTGTTATCTTTCCAGGTTAGATAGGAGGGAGATACTTGTTTTATAAATTTAGAACTAATTTTAGAATAAAAATAAAAGAAATATTTAAAAAGATATGGAAAAATGCAGGTATAGTATTAATATTATGGATAATTATGCTTATTATAAATTATTTATTGGGGAATATGAAAACAGAACCTATTCCAATTACCACATACGAGCCACATATTTCTATAATGAACGAAGATAAAGAAGTACCTAAGGATTTACAAGAGCCTATAAACAAGATATTTAATGAATATGTAAATTATTGCAATAACCAAGAATATGAAGAAGCATATAACATGTTAAGTGAAGGATGTAAGAAAAATTTATATCCAACACAAGAAGATTTTGAAAAATATACAAAAGTAGTGTTTGATCAAAAAAAGATATATAATATACAGAATTATTCAGTTAATGATAATGTATATATATATAATTTGAGAATATTAAATGATATTTTGGCAACAGGATTAACAGATGAAAAGCAATTAGTATATTATGAGGAAAAAGTTGCAATTGAAAGCATAGATGATAAACTATATTTGTCTATAGGTGGATTTATAAAAGAAAAAAAGGTGGAAGCTTTATTTGAAGACGAATATATGAAATTAACAGTTGATAAAGTACTAGTTATGGATGATAGAGAAATTTATACTATGACAGTTAGCAATAAATCTGATTATGTATTAAATATTGCAGACACTTCAAAACCACAAGAAATCTTTATAAAAATGGGGTCAGAAACAAGAAACGTACAGGAATTGCCAATGAATGGAGTTATTGTTTTTCCTGACCAGAAACGTACCTATGAACTAACATTTACAAAATGGTATGACGAAACAGAAAAAACAGAAAGTATTATTTTTGATACAGTTTATATTATTAAAGAATATAAAGAGGATACGGAACAAATGAGAGTGGAAAAGGAAAATGCAATTGATTCTTATAGTTTTGAATTAAAACTTTCTATGTAGTGAAAATAGTGTAAAGTAATCTATGAAAAATGTAGGGACAATTTTAATCGCCCACACTTCAAAGAAATTACTAAAAAAAACATTGAAAAGTAGTAAAGAGGAGGAAAGAATGATGGGAAAAACGAAAATTAGCTATGCAAGGCAATGCGCAATTATACCTGCAAAAGATGGAAAAATGGGGTATTCAGAAGATGTTATTATTGTTGAAACATCGACTATAGAAGATGGACAAGAAATTATAGAAAAGCAAATTTTTAACAGGCAGAATGAAAGAATTGGGATAATTGATAAAGATGGTAATATACAATTTGTTGAGGAATACAAACAAAAATTACAAGAGAGTCTAGGTAAGGAAAGATATGAACAATTAGGAATTGATAAGAGACAAATTGCTCTTGACGAATTGTTAGAAAACAATGAATTTGAGGAGTTAATACCAGGAGAAGAAATTGAAGGATTAAGTAATAAAGAAGTAGAAGAAATAATAGAAGAACATGCAAACATACAAGAAGAACAAACAGAACAAGAGCAAATGGATGAAGAAACATTAAAGGTAGAAGTTTCAAAAAGTTTAGGAGTAGATGAAAACCAAATTGTTCAAGTAAAAGTAATAACAGATAAAATGGCAATTAGTATATTGAATAATCAAGATTCTATAGGTTATCCAATAATGTTAACAATGTCAGACGGAAGTATTCAATTTGTAAATAAAGAAAATGATGGGTATAAACCAGTTCATGGAGTAAGAGAAACAGACAAGAATGAAAATATGACAACTAATTTTATTGATATCAACGGAAATATTATAGAGGCCAACCTACAAGGAAGATTTTACGATCCATCAAAACCAAATAGAGCTATAGGAATTATAATGGATGAAAGTGGCGAATATAAACCAGTAGCAGAAAATATATCACTTGACCAATTAGGAAATAAATGCTCTATATCAAGAACATTAGCAACAAATCAAAACCAGAGTATAACTATAAATGCAAATGTGGAAGAATTAGTAGAGAATGCTAGTGGAAAACAAGTAGAAACAATCTGTTACGAATTAGATAGTAAAAGAGGAGAAAAAGGAGAAACAAATAGAATAAATATAAATGATTGTACTAGTGTTAGTGACGAATACAAAAAAGGAGAAGTTTCGGATACTTTAAACGCAAATTTAATAGCTGAAGAGGTTTTGAAAAGTGGAGAAGACTTGAGTAGAGATGAGATTGTAGCAGGAGTATATAAGTGCATTGATGCAAGTTTACCTGAAATTGGTCCGGAAGAGAGAGCAAAACTAGCAGAGGAAGCAATTGCAATAGTAAGAGATGAGTGTATGCTAGAACTAGACAATGGAGAAAGAAATGGTCCACTAGCTCACCCATAAAAATTCATAAAAAATCACCTTATAAAATATAATTTAAAAGGTGATTTTTTTATGAAGATAAAAAGGCTAAAAAAAGTAGGTATAATTTTATTACTTATAATATGGTTATTTTTTAATATGGTAAAGGCAAATACAGAAGATGAAGAATATATTAATATAAATGAAATATTACAGGTAACAAGTGCTGAAGTTGATATGCCAAAAACCAGTTCTAGAATTGCCTTGATATATGATAGGGCATCTGGGGAAGTGATTTATGAAAAAAATGGTTATAGAAAAGCAAAGATGGCAAGTACTACAAAGATAATGACAAGTTTGATTGTTTTAGAAAAGGGTAATTTAAGTGATACTGTTACAGTAAGTAAAAAAGCAGCAGGAACCGGCGGGTCAAGATTAGGCTTGAAAACCAATGACAAAATAACAGTAAATGATTTATTAATGGGACTAATGTTAGAGTCCGGAAATGATGCGGCAATAGCTTTAGCAGAACATATTGGTGGTGGTGTAGAGAAGTTCGCAGACTTAATGAATGCCAAAGCAAAAGAATTGGGATTAAAAAACACGCATTTTGCAGTACCACATGGATTAGATAATGAAGAACACTACACTACTGCACTTGAGCTTGCTAAAATTACTGATTATGCACTAAAAATAGAAAAATTTAGGAATATTGTTGCAACAAAAGAATATAATGTAACAATAAACGGATATAACAAGGTAATAAGTAACACAAATGAATTATTAGGAAGCCTTGACGGTGTTTATGGAGTAAAAACTGGATTTACAAATGGGGCAGGAAGGTGTTTAGTTACATCATGCAAAAGGGGAGAATTAGACATTATAACAATAGTTTTAGGAGCAGACACTAAAAAAATAAGAACAACAGATAGCATAAATTTAATAAATTATGCATATAAAAATTATAAGGTAATGAACATAGAAAATATAATAAATCAGAAATTTGAAGAATGGAAAAATATAAGAGAAAAAGCAATAATAGTTAATAAGGGCATATTAGAAAATGCAACAATTAAATTAGGTGAATTTAAATATACCAAAAGAGCCATAAGAAATGCAGATATAGATAATATTAATATAGAAGCAAACTGTTTAATGTACTTAGAAGCTCCGGTAGAAGCAAACAAAAAAATAGGAACATTAAAGGTAAAAGTGAAAGAGGAAACAATACAAACAATAGATATATTAGTAGAAAGAGCTATAAGAAAAAAAGAAATAAAAGATTATTTTTATCAAATTTTAAAGGTTATATATTGACTTTTGGCAATAAATTTGCTATTATAATTAATAGCTATGCGAAAGTAGCTCAGTTGGTAGAGTGCAACCTTGCCAAGGTTGATGTCGCGGGTTCGAGTCCCGTCTTTCGCTCCAAAGGTGCGATACGAAAGTATCGCAATAATTTATATAAAATAAAAGGCGACATAGCCAAGTGGTAAGGCACGAGTCTGCAAAACTCTGATCCCCGGTTCAAATCCGGGTG
>ERZ825670.2624-NODE-2624-length-16579-cov-3.717865_pt1 | contig 16579 bp, 9 predicted proteins | sample MGYA00519929_ERZ825670 | MGnify/ENA primary metagenome ERZ825670 (study PRJEB31778, sample SAMEA3449207) | human gut metagenome | biome: human gut; feature: human-associated habitat; material: faeces | place: United Kingdom | collected 2010/2012 ...
CCTTTCTGTACCTTAATTTAGACAACAGTATCTTCTGTTTTTACAGCTGTTTTTTTGCTCCCAGAATAAATCCTGCCATGTGGGCAATACTTTTTTTCTAAGGCAACGAGATTATATTACCGCATTTTCCTAATAATTACAATGAATAAAATTAGCATTTTATTAACTTTTTGTATTTTTTTGATCAAAAATATGACGGTAAATTTAATCTCTTTTGCAATCCTCGTCAAATTCATTTATTTTGTGACAAAATCTGTGCTTAATCCTGTGCCACAATCTGTGGACGATTTAAGATTTCCATAAATTCCTCACCCGTAATTGTCTCGTGCTCATAAAGGAACTTTGAAATCTCATGAAGCTTGTCCATATGACTATTTAAAAGATTCTTTGCCTTTTCATACTGCTTCTGCACAAGTGCCACTACAAGATCATCGATCTTCGCAGCTGTCTCCTGTGAACAGCTCATACTGGTGTCTCCACCTAAGTAAACATTATTTAAGCTTTCCATTGCTACCATACCGAACTCACTCATGCCATATCTGGTGATAATTGCACGTGCAAGCTTCGTTGCCTGCTCAATATCGTTTGATGCACCTGTTGTCACATCACCGAACACAAGCTCCTCTGCCACGCGTCCTCCGGTAAAGGTTGCAATCTTGTTTTCAAGTTCTTCCTTTGTCATCAAATACTTTTCGCCTTCATCAACCTGCATTGTGAAGCCAAGCGCACCTGATGTACGCGGGATGATCGTAATCTTCTGCACTGGTGCGGAATTTGTCTGCAGCGCTGCTACAAGCGCATGTCCGACCTCGTGATACGAAACGATCAGTTTTTCTTTCGTTGAAAGAATACGGTTCTTTTTCTGATAACCAGCAATAACTACTTCAACACTTTCCATTAAATCAGTCTGTGTTGCAAATTTTCTTCCATCACGGACGGCACGAAGTGCTGCCTCATTAACAATGTTGGCAAGCTCAGCACCAGATGCACCTGCTGCTGTTCGCGCAATTGCGTTAAAGTCAACATTATCTGCAATCTTAATCTTTGCCGCATGTACCTTCAAAATATCCTCACGACCCTTAAGATCAGGCAGTTCAACCGGAATACGGCGGTCAAAACGGCCTGGACGAAGAAGTGCAGGGTCTAGAGACTCCGGACGGTTTGTCGCTGCCAAAATGACAACACCCTTAGAACCATCAAAACCATCCATCTCTGACAGCAGCTGATTTAACGTCTGCTCACGCTCATCATTGCCGCCGATTTGACCACTCTCTCTTTTCTTTCCAACTGCATCAATCTCGTCGATAAAAACAATACATGGAGCCTTTTCATTGGCCTGTTTAAACAGATCTCTTACTTTTGCGGCACCCATACCAACGAACATCTCAACAAATTCGGAACCTGAAATGGAGAAGAACGGAACATCTGCTTCACCAGCTACTGCTTTGGCAAGCATTGTCTTACCAGTTCCAGGAGGGCCTACAAGAAGCGCACCTTTTGGCATTTTCGCACCGATCTCACGATACTTTTCCGGATTATGAAGGAAATCAACGATCTCCTGAAGAAGTTCTTTGGCTTCCTCCTCTCCGGCAACATCTTTAAATTTAATACCATCAACAGACTTTACATAAACTTTGGCATTGCTCTTGGAGCCGCCGCCCATGCCAAAGGTCATCATGCTCTCTCCATCGCCCATCTTGCTCATCATTTTTCTGGAAAGAAACCATCCCAAAAGCGCAAAAAGCGCAATTGGAAGAATATAGCTTATCAACATATATTCAAGCATGCCCATCTGCTGAACAATTGGCTTACTAAATACAGCACCAGCTTCCTCAAGACGATTTACAAGATCAGGATCGTTCATTGTTCCTGTCTTGTAAATATGCTCACCACTCTTGTCTGAGAAGGTAATCTGCGTATCTTCTACACTGACTTCTCCAATGTTCTTTTCCTCGATCATTTGGAGAAATGTGCTGTAATCCGTCTGCTCTACCTGTCGTCTAAACAGATTCGGAAATACAAATGTATTTAAAAGCAAAAACACAATGATGGCAATGACCCAATAGGTCAGCATCGGTTTTTTTGGCCTGTTCGGCCTGTCATCTACTTCCATAAGCACCTCACATTCTGCCTTGGATTTCCAAAGCTTTTGGCATATTTTAGCCTATTCGTATCATACCCCTTTTCATTAGCACTGTCAAGGTGAGAGTGCTAAATTTTGTGTGAAATAAATATGAATTATTCTATTTTTCCGACTGTTTACGTGCTTTTTTTGAATGATCTGTGGCCATTTTTCTTTCGTAATAAAACATATATTGCTGCATGACACCGGCAAATCCTTCGTATTTTTCTACTGGGAAGCTTCCGTTATAATAGGTTTTCTGGATTCGATCAATCCATACATCTACTGGAAATGCACCTATACGATGATATCCAAACAACGCCACACAATTTGCAACCTTTTCACCAACGCCATAACATGAAAGAAGTGCTTTATGCAAGTCGTCATCACCAAGCATAGCCCATTTTTTTATGTCTAATTCCCCGGATGCTACCTTTTGGGCAGCTTCATACACATATTTTGCCCGATATCCCAAAGAAAGATCCTGCAGATCAGACAAGCTTAATCCTGCTAGCTGCGTTGGCGTTGGAAATGCAAAAAACTCATTTTCCTTATCTATACATGTTCCGCATGTCGTCGATAAGCTTTCCACTGCCTGACGTATTGCTGGAATATTTTTTCTTTGTGAAATTATAAAGGTGATGAGCATTTCCCATGGATCCTGGTTCAAAATACGGATACCTTTTCCATATGCAAATGCAGACTTTAGATAATTGTCATCCGCATCAATTGCCTTTTCATAACTGCGGTAATCAAAATCCAAATCAAAGTAATGACACCAGAACTGCTTGTATTCCTCTTTGCTGCAAAAAAATATCAGATGGACACCATTCTGGCAAACAAAAACTTTTTTATCTGCAGCCATGACTCGATACCATGCCATGCTTTCACAATTCTCCAAACCCTTGCTTTTGCAAAGCTTTTCCTGCTCCTGCAAAGAAAGTTTATAAATTCTGAAGCATTGTCCACTCTCCATGATCTGTTCAAGGTCAAAGCAATCTGCCTCAACATGAACACAATTTGATTCTATATACTCACATACATTTACATTCTCACTCATTGATACATTTCCTTTCTGCATGCGACTTTTCACATACAATACCATGATAAAGCAAATGCAAATATATGTCAATTGTGTTACAAACGAAGGGCACCGCCCCTGCATTTGTCATTGCCGAGGCGGTGTCCTGCTTATTAGCAAACTTTCTTTACTGCGTGATTTGTTATGCCTTTTTGCTGCGCAGATACAGCCAGATCAGTGCTGTAAGCATAATTGCTCCGAATCCAGCTAGTGCCATACCAATGGTTCTGCTCATGTCTTCAATACCAAGAATTACTCTTTCAGATGAAGGCGTTGTTGTCGGCGTTTCACTAACCGTTGTTTCCGCAGCAGTTGTTGTTGTATTGGCTGCTGGAGTGGTAACTTCTGGTGTTGATTCTTCATCATCTGGTGAAGGCAATGTTGTTTCTTCTTCTGAAACAGTTGTCTCTTCCTCAGAAACAGTCGTTTCTTCTGGAGATGTTTCTTCCTCAGAAGTCGTTGTTTCCTCCGGTGTTGTTTCTTCCTCAGAAGTTGTTGTCTCCTCTGGTGTTGTTGTCTCAGACTGATGAGGATCTGTCGGTCCATCAGGTTCTGTTTCTTCTTCCTCTTCAGGGTTTCTGACATCGCGAATAAGGTAAATCACATTGCCTGCCTCATCTACTACTTCTTCAATTACATTCTTGCCATTCTCATATTTCCAATCCTGGCCTTCTGTAATTTGAATCTTTCCATCGGCAGTCACATTAAACAGAATGTCTCCCGGAATCTTATGATAACCACCAGTCGCCTTGTCTTCTCTTAAGATGTATGACTTTCCGCAAGAGAGCTTTAATCCAAAGTTATGAACTTCCTTCCATCTGGATGTCCAGCTATCTACAAGAACCTCACCTTCATCTGTAATTTCATATACACTCAGAATGGTATCATACAATTCATGATCATCTGTTGCACTTACCTTATTTACAATAAAGTCGACGCGACGGGTATCTTCTACTAATAAGACTCCTTCTTCACTTACTGTTGTCGTTGTCTTCTCTGTATCAATACTTCCATCTTCCTTAAGTTCAAAGGTGGTATCTGATGTAATGCCATAACCTTCCGGTGCTACTGTCTCTCTTAGGATGTATGTCTTTCCTGTTGTAAGACCTGTTACTTCATGGGCTTTGTTTGTCGATGTCCACTCTTCTACAACTTCTCCTGTCTCTTTATCGACGAGCTGGATAGTTGCTCCTTCAAGTTCCTCTCCATCAGCGATATCTACCTTGCTGATCTTAACTGATGTGATCGTGTTAATCAGGTCAGTTCCACTTACAGTTGTGATATAGCCTTCTACTGGCTCTTCATCTACTGTATATGTGTAGGCTGTTGATCCATCTTCGCTGTATGCTGGAAGTTCTGTAAACTCATAGCTCCAGTCGTCGGCTGCCGTTACTTTCTTTCTAGCAACTGGCTCGTCGTTACGATTTAGGATTACTGTGATGCTTTCTGGAAGTTCGGTTCCCTCTGGTGCTCTCCAGGTCTTGGTTCCTGATACACTTGTGGTTCCTGTGATTGTATTAATCAGGTTGGTTCCACTTACAGTTGTGATGTAGCCTTCTACTGGCTCTTCATCTACTGTATATGTGTAGGCTGTTGATCCATCTTCGCTGTATGCTGGAAGTTCTGTAAACTCATAGCTCCAGTCGTCGGCTGCCGTTACTTTCTTTCTAGCAACTGGCTCGTCGTTACGATTTAGGATTACTGTGATGCTTTCTGGAAGTTCGGTTCCCTCTGGTGCTCTCCAGGTCTTGGTTCCTGATACACTTGTAACTCTGTATGTATTCGTTACAACTAAGGCTCTTACATCACTTTCAACTTCAGGTATATCTGTCATCACAATGTTATAATATACAGATGCTGTCAGCTTGCGTTCATCATTCATAGATACCACTACTGTTACTAAGTATTCTGTTTCATCATAACTCATTCCAACAGTTGAACCCTTGGTTTCCTTTACAGTGTAGTAATATACGCCTGTATCCGTATATGTGATTGATCCGAAGCTTCCAGTTTCACCTGCCTTTATAGAAACCTTATTGCCAGTTTCTGTTGGCATTGGTGTACCTTCTTCTGCTGCACTTAATGTAAATTCAAAGGCTTCATTTTGATTGTAACCAGTTCCGTCTACTATCTTCTTTACAGAAATAACTGCACTCGTCTCCGGTATCTCATAGATATTGGTCACAGTTACATTTACCGCTACAGTACCTGCTTCTTTGTCAATTGTTCCTGTTGCATTTGTTGTAAGTCTTGATGTATATTCTTCCTCTCCAGTTAAAGCTGTTCCATCAAAATTTACCTCTTCCACAGTATACTTCGTTCCTAATGGAAGACCTGTAAATGTAATAGTTGCATCCTTTACAAGCTCATAGATAGCCGAACCATTTTCAAGTCTTATTCCATTGAAGCTTCCTGTTAAAGGCTTATTTGCTGCATCTGTAAGAGTAACCTTGATATAATAGTGCATACCCTCTTCCATTTCATATCCTTCAACCTTTTTAGTAATAGAAAGAATACCTGGGTACTTACCATTCTCAATTATATATGCACCATCACTATTTGCCTGCAAACCATGCGCATCAACTACACAATCATTATTTACTGTAATTCTCCATGGTTCACTTGGTGTTACATATCCCGTCGGAGCACTTGTCTCATAAAGTAAGTATTCACCTGGAATCAGTCCTGAGAATACCACTCCAGTTCCACTAGCATTACTAATTGCCGTTGCAATTGGTAAACCAACTCTAATAAACTGATTCTGATCGTTCTTCACTGCACGGTACAGTGCAAAACTTGCTCCTTCAAGTGGCTGTGGCGTTGCCGTTGATGCATCCACTTTGTTGATACTAAACGAAGCTGTTTTCACTTTTTCATCTGCCTTATTTATTACAACAATTGGATTTCCTCCAACACCTGCTAAAACACCATTATTCTGATAAGAAATCGTATAACCATACAAACTAAACTCTGTTACATAGTAATAAATATCTTCTCCGTCATTTTCCTTTGTCGGCAAATCAGATACTACTGCTGTCCAGTTATTATGACTATCAATAGTTACATTCCGGACAAATTCCATATCACCTGCGGCTAATGTTGCTATTGTTCCATTAACCTTGCCTGGCTTGTTGCCATCTAAAATTGAATTATATGTATTGGCTGTAACTACGATACTAATCTTATTCAGTGTGCTGCTTACAATCTCGCTATGCGTTACTGAATATACATTTTCAATATTCAGCTCGCCGCGATCATCTCCATTGATATACAAACGTGCTGTCATTTGTGTTGAAGCAAAATCCCAGCCTCCCCAGTTCTTTCTCCAGCCTTCATTTAAATATCCTGTAACTGTCAGCTTTGTACCAATCCTATAGTATTCAGTACTTGCAAAAGCAAGCTGCGGACTGCTCATTCCATTTCCTTTATAAGAAACTTCAACCTCAACTGGCTGAGCATCTGTATAGCGATGATGTGTCTTATACAATCCTACAGATATGCTGCTCTCAGATGCCTGCATTTCACTGCCGTCATGATTCAGCCATACTTTCTGGATTCTGACTGCTCCATCCTCAATCTCATTCTCGATATTTACAATTGCATTTGTGTTGGCAAAATGTACATCGTCTACTGTAATGTCTGCTGTCTCTACTGCTTTTGCAACTGCAGCTTTTAAATCCTTGATTGATTTTCCGTATGTACCTAATGCAAAGTAAAACTTTTCATGTCCTGCTTCAATCTTATATCCACTTGGAGCCTGGATTTCTTCGAGATAATACAATACATTCTCTTCAACTGCAATATCAGTTGCAGCCATCATGTCTTCATCTGTTTTATCAGAAACAAACTTACATCCAGTAACAGGAATTTCAATGTCATTCTGAATCAGTGAAAAACTACCATCATTATATTTATAGAGGTTAAATTTTGCACCACTCAGTTTTTCATCTTCATTTCCCTTTTCTACCTTATAAACAATTAAAGAATTATATTTTGCAACTGATCCACCAGCACTCTGATTCTTCCACTGTGTACTGATTTCTTTTTTGTAAGAACCGATCAGTTCTACATTATTCTTAATCGTAATTGTTTGTCCTGCGTAATTTGATGTAAATTTAAAACGATATGTATACTCTACAACAAACGCTGCTGAATCAGGAAGTACCATACTAATATTATGTGTTTTCTCATTATACTGGTATGTATAAAAGTTTTTGCTTACAGGTGCACCCTTACCATCAGGTTTGCTCGCATCATATTCATACACAGAAACTATATTTCCTACCAGTGTAATGTCCTGAATCTTCGACTCATCTACATCACATTTCAAAACATCATTCAGTGTAATCTTATTCACATTTGGAATCAGATCTAAACGATTTTTGTTTACTACAATTGTATAGGTGATGTCACTGTTATTCTGGAATCCCTTCTTATCAATAACATCGTCCTCTTCAATTTCTTCTTCCTCAAACAGCACTGGAACAGTTACACTTGCTGTATCTTCACCAGAAGTTGCTGTATTTGTAAAATATACAAGCTCCTGCTGTGAACCTGAAAGGTTTTCGTTGGAAATCAGAACTGCATAATGAATATACAAAACATCATGCTTATAGCTTCCATCTTCATTGACATATACTTCCTTTGGAATAGTAAAAGTCAAAGTTCTGCCATCTTCACTGACACTCATCTGGTTCAATGTTGTCGGACTTGCATTAAATGAATCTTCAACATAAACTGCACCCTCTGGAAGTTTATCTGTAACAGTAAATGTATCGTTCAAATTTCTTTCAGCTGGCTTTATTTCTAACTCGTAATAAAGCTTGCCATCTGTCAAATCACTTTCTTTTACTTCATCAATGCTCGTTTGATAACCACTTGAATATCTTGATACCTTTTTCAGTAAAAATGCGTGCTTTGTATATGTATATGAATCTGTCTTTGTCTGATTGATTGAGCCACTGGCGAAAACTGCTACATTATCATACCTAAATGTTCCAGCCGGATAACTTGCAAACTCAGCTTTTACCTTGTACTCAAAGTTGATCTTTTGTGCCTTTTCAGGTGTAATCGCCTTAAATGTCACCTTAAAGCCAATCATTCCTTCTGCAAATTCATTAACTAATACTCCGTCTTTACCTAAATATTGAATTGTATAATCAGATGCTTCTATACCGTTTACAGTAACTGGTGTTAATAACGACTGTATATGATCCTGATTTAGTGTATCAGTAAGCGTTGCGCCTTCTGCAATACCATCATTCACTGTTACTGTGACTAAATATGGAACTTCAACATATCCGTCTTTCTTAACAACCTGATTTTCATCATGGGTTTTATCCAGATAACCGATGATGCCAATGGTGTCTTCTACTTCTCCCCAAGTATTAGAGCCAATCTCGATACGGTTTACAAGTTTCTTCTCAGCATTTGTTTCATTAGCCGACGGATAATACCTATATGTAATCACAATTTTGTTATTAAAATCGTTCTCAAATTTATATCCGGTACTAAAGAAATTTTCCTTTGTAATTCCAGGATTGCTTCCGCCCTGCACATCAACATAAAAACCTTCAATATCATTGATATCAATTACTGTACCATCTAACTTAAAAGTATCTTTTATAGTAAGACCCTTTAAATTTTCCTGACTTTCATTTATAGTGACAGTATACTTATAACTGCCATCTTCTTGTTTTTCAGAAGTCTTTTTAATAACATTTCTGCTATATTTTGCTTCTGCATATGAACTATGCTCATTTTTGCCGCTTCTTACATAGAAAGTATTTTTATTCAGCTTAAGATTTGTTGTAGCTGATGTTGAAAGCAGCTGCTTATTTACTAATGCTACACACGTTATTGTATATTTTTGACCTGCTTCCAACTTTGGAAGTGTTGTCACAAAACCACTATTTTCATATTGCTCAAATTGAATATTTTCTACATAATTACCGTTGTTATCCCAAATATTAATACTATTCAGCAAAATAACCTGTTTCATCTGACTGCCTACAACATTATCATCTGAAAAGTAATCGAAAACCTCAATATCTTTGCCTGTTCCTTTTTTAGATGAAATGGTCATTGTATAAGTTACATACCATTCACCATCTCCATATTGAACTACTTCACTTGCCGTTTTCGTAGTCTTTATATCAAACGCTAAGGAAGACGGCTTTATAGTAAATGTTACCTCTCCTTTTCCTGGAAAGCTAAATCTTACCTCTTCTTGAGTTTTCCTTGAACCTACTTTACATTCAAAGAAAAAGTCTCCGCTAAATGATTTCTCATCTTCGCTAAATTCCTGACTGTATTCAAATGTAACAAGACCATTTGCATCAATACTGAATTTTCCGACTGGCTGCTCTGAAGAATCCTTCAATACACCCTCTAATGGCGGATTATCAATTTTGATTACATCAGGAAGCTGATACTTGATTTTACGTGACTGACTTGTAATAAGTCCCTCTGGAAGGGTATACTTCAAATCAATTCTCGCATTATGGCCTGATGTGATTTCATTCACCTTGACCCATGAGTCTCCTATTCTCCTACTTACAGTAACTTCATCAATGTAGCCATCCAACCATGGAATTGCCCCTCCTGCTGTGAGCATTAACCCGTTAGCGCCCCTTAAACCAAATGTTACTGGATCATTTGATAACAAATCATCCTCATCAGTCTCTGGCTCTGTTTCTTCTTCGGTCTCTTTTTCTGTTTCTGCCTCAGTTTCTTCTGTCTCTTCCACTGACAGAATAGTCTCCTCTTCGTCGGTTGTTTCGGCTTCCTCTATCGTAGTTTCCTCTACTGTTGGTGCCTCTACTACTGTCGGCTCTGGTGTAGTAGGTTCCTCTGCTACTGTTGGCTCTGGCGTTGGCGCTTCTACTACTGTCGGCTCTGGCGTTGGTTCCTCTACTACTATCGGCTCTGGTGTAGGTTCCTCTGCTGCTGGTGCCACTGGTGCAGGTGCTTCTGCTGCTAGTGCCGCTGCTATAGTGGATTCTACTGTTGTCTCTTCCTCTGTTGTTTCTGGTGTTTCCTCTGATAGCTGACTGGCAATTTCTGTCTCATCGGCATCTGTAATCACAGTTGAAAATCCTGGAATACTGACATTCAAACTAGATACGCCAACAAAAGCTGCTAATGCCGCTGCCGCTATACGCCTTTTGATTGACATTTTTTTCTTTTCTTTCCGCATACTTTTTCCTCCTTTTCCTAGCACCAAGGAGTTTCTCTCTGTCACATCATCTAATTTCCCATAAAGACGACACATAAAGAGTCTCCTAATGGTTACTATATTTTATACTGCTCAAACGAGTGTTTCATGTTAAATTTTTACACGTTTTTCATGAAACCTATTCTAATTTTAAGTATACGGTCACTTACACAAAATGTAAATCATACCAAAGTATGAAAAAAGAGCGCACTTTCGTGCGCTCCCTTCAATAATCTAGTTCTTACACCAGATTTTTTATTTTTATATCTGATTACTCTACTGTATATGGCATAAGTGCGATATGACGAGCTCTCTTGATAGCTACGGTCATTGCTCTCTGATGCTTTGCACAAGTTCCGGTAATTCTTCTCGGAAGGATCTTTCCTCTCTCGGAAACATACTTCTTTAACATTGCAACGTTCTTGTAATCGATAACGCCGTTGTTCTCTCCACAGAATACGCAAACCTTCTTTCTTCTGCGAGGTGCTCTTCTCTTCATGGAGGAATCAGTTTTTTCTGCCTTATTGTAAGCCATGTTCTTCTCTCCTTTTTGATTTTCAATCTATCAAGCGATTTTCGCTTTGATTATGGACGTTTTCTCCGTCTGTCTTTGACATCATTAGTTAAATGGAAGTCCTTCGTCTTCTACGCCGTCTGGGATGTTCATAAATCCGCTTGCAACTGCGCTTGCCGGCTCTGGTCTGGACTGAGACATTGCCGGTCTGTAACCGCCATTGTCTGAACCTGCACTTGCTGACTTGCTCTCTGCAAACTCCTGATCCTCAACAATCACATCTGTCGTATAAACTTTCTGGCCATCCTTATTGGTATAGCTGCCGGTCTGAATGCGTCCGGTAACCACTAGCTTTGTTCCCTGATGAAAATATTTCTCAGCAAACTCTGCTGAACGGTCAAACGCTACACACTGAATAAAGTCAGCTGTCTGCTCACCATTGGATGTATTTGCGCGTCCTCTGCGATCTACAGCCAGTGTATATCTTGCAATAGCCATCTGGCGTTCTCCCTGTGAGTAACGAACTTCTGGGTCTCGGGTAAGTCTTCCCATTAAAATAACTTTATTCATAGTTAATAACCATGCCCTTTCTAAAATGCTTAAGCCTGATGCCTAAGCGCCCTGCTTACGCTTCCTGCTTAACGCAAAGATATCTGACAACCGGTTCCATAATGCGGATGTGTCTCTCAACTTCACCTGGACACTCTGCATCACCATCAAACTGGATGAAGTAATAGTAAGCCTCTTTAGACTTCTGAATCTCATAAGCCAGTCTCTTCTTACCCCAATCATCAACGTTGGTAACAACGCCGTTGTAACGGGTGATGTAGCCCTGTACCTTCTCGATTGCTGCAGCTCTCTCTTCTTCCTCAAGCTTTGCACTTAATACAACTGCTAACTCGTACTTATTCATGTTTTCTACCTCCTTCTGGTCTCTGGCCCTCCACCTGCTGGAGAGCAAGGATATGATATTACATCACAGTTTTTAACTCTACCATATCTGCAAAGAAAATGCAAGCACTTTTTTATAAAAAAGTTCACGCGTTCAGATGTGTTCGTACAAATCCCATGCTTGCATGAGGATTGGACGAATCAGCTGAACGAAGTGAACGCACGTTAATGAACAAAACAAAGTTGCGAAGCAACGAAAGCACGTTAGTGCGGTTTTGTGAATGGGCGTTCCGTGAACTTTTCTTGGACTCTCATTCCGCCTTTTTAATACTTTTCGTGTTTTTCTCTACAAGCTTTCTCGGCACCATGATCTGGTGATCGCATCCACAACAGCGAATACGAAAGTCTATTCCAACACGCAAAACTTCCCATTCCTTGCTTCCGCATGGGTGCGGTTTTTTCATGATAATTCTATCTCCAACCTCAAAATCCATTTTCATACTCCTAAGACAGGCCTGTAAAAGCTTACTCTACTGCCTCTGAAAGTGCCTCTCCTATCTTTCTTTTTATAATCAAATCTGCTATGCCATCCCTCACTGTCGCTGCCATATTGATTAAAACAAGCTTGTTTCCCCGGTAATAATCAATCAGTCCTGCCGCTGGGTATACTGTCAGCGATGTTCCGCCTACAATTAGCATGTCAGCCTGACTAATATAGCGCACAGATTGCTCCAATGTCTTCTGATTTAGACTTTCCTCATACAAAACCACATCCGGTTTAATGATTCCTCCGCAGCTACACTTTGGCACTAACTCTTTCTTTTCCATAAGATCTTCCAGGCTATAGAATCTGCCGCAGTGCTCGCAATAATTTCGAAGCACGCTTCCATGAAGCTCTAGCACTTCTCTGCTTCCTGCCTTTTGATGCAGACCATCAATGTTTTGTGTGATCACTGCCTTTAATTTTCCCTGCTGCTCCAGCCTTGCAAGCGCTTTGTGCGCTGCATTTGGCTGTGCATTTGGAAACAGCATTTTGTTTCGATAAAACCTAAAAAACTCCTCTGGCTTTTTTTTGTAAAAGCTGTGACTAAGAATTGTTTCAGGCGGATAGGCGTATTCCTGATTGTACAGACCGTCTGTGCTTCTAAAATCCGGGATATTGCTCTCGGTTGACACGCCTGCCCCTCCGAAAAATACAATGTTTTTGCTTGTCTTTATCCATTCTTTTAAAAGTTCCATCTCGTCTGCCATAAAATCACACCTTTCTTAAATCAGACCTTAATTTAACTTAAATCCCTTAAGCAGTGCGCCAAGACCTGTTGCTGCTGCACCGTTATCCTCGTACTCAGCTGGTCCTTCCTCCTCTACCTCACGGCTTGTAAGCTCAGCTGCCTCACGGATACTTAAGGAAATCTTATTGTTCTCGATCTTTATAATCTTTACCTTAACCTTATCGCCTTCCTTTAATACCTGACTTGGATGCTTTAATCTTCTGTCACTGATCTGTGAAATATGAACCAGTCCTGTAATTCCATCACCAATATTTACAAATGCACCGTAATCCTTTAACTGTTCAACTGTTCCTTCCATAACAGTGCCAACTGTATACTTGTTGATCTTCTTGTTCTTTTCTTCCATAACTTTCGCCAAAAGAAGCTCCTTTGCAGACAGAACTACTCTCTTTGCTCCCTCATCCACTGATATTACCTGAACATCAAGCTCCTTATTTAAGTAATCTGCCGGCTCCTCTACATATTCTAATGCAAGCTTTGATGCCGGGATGAATCCGCGCACGCCTTCTACATAAGCTACACATCCGCCATTTACAGCACCTGCCACCTTTACATGGTAAACCTTCTTTGTTTTCTGTGCTTCCTGCAGTTTATCCCATGCCAACTCCTCAGCTGCATCCTTACATGAAAGAAGCATATTTCCGGCACCATCATCTGTCTTTACAACTGTTGCAGTAAGTGTATCACCAACTGCGACATTTTCCAGTACATGATATGTTGGATCATCGCTTAACTCAGTCACTGGGATTCTGCCTGGTGCATAGTAATTAAAATCAATTGTCACATCCTGATCATTTACATCGATAACTGTTCCTGTCACGATATCACCTGGACGGATTCTGCGATAGGATGCCTCAAGTGCCTCCTTGTAATCCTCCATTGTTTCAGTTGTTCCCATAGTTGTATTCTTTTCTTCCATGATCTATTCTCCCTTATTATTTAATTTGTAATTATTCAAACCAGAAATAACTAATGCCCATAACACCTTTCATAGAAAGCTTCAATGTAATGATTTCATCCACATATCCCCAGACTGCCATTTCCTCAGAAAGGTTTATGCAAACCTCCTGAATCATGCCCTGCGTGTTTAGCGCAAACATCTGTGAATCTTTATCATTTATGGTGATTTTTAACTTACTGCCTTCTATCGCATAAAGCTTCAAATGAAGCTCGCTGCCAAGGCTGTCATTATCACCCATTGTGTACTCCATCATCGCTTCCTGCGCCTTATTGCTGATGCAGACAACTTGAACACCCTCCCGTTTTGAGATTCTCACATTTCTGCACTCATCATAAAGCCAGGCTCCTGTAATATTGGCAAAATCACGACGAATACGAATATCACCCTCAAGGCAGACAATAGCCTGCGCTGGACGCTTAGTGCCATCACTTTCTATTATCTGTGCCTGTGTATCTGCATCCTCTCCTATCCAGATTCGATATCCGCCATCGGAAAGCATCATGCTTTCTGTAATCACATCATAGATCATCAGCTCTCTAAATGGAATTTTAATTGTCACTTCCTTAGCTTCATTTGCATGGAGCATAACAAATGCAAAACCGACAAGCTTTTTATCTGGTCGTGTAAGTGACGCTTCCTCCTTTGCCGCATAAATTTGGATAACCTTTGCACCATCACAATTTCCAGTATTTCGCACACGAAGCACAGCCTTAAGCTGCTCCTTTTCCTGCTCCACTGCGAAAATATCATATACAAACGAGGTATAGGACAATCCATATCCAAACGGATATTGTTTTTTGCCTCTATAATATTGATAAGTCTGGCGCGTGCGAATAATATCACATTCATTTTTTGCCGGAAGATCTTCAAATGATGAATACCATGTCATATTCAGTCTTCCTGACGGATTATATGAGCCAGACATAACATCTGCAATAGCTCTTCCCAGTTCCTGACAGCCAGACGGCGTAAAGAGAATGGCTTTTGCTTCCTGTAACGGCATCAGATCATGCGGATAGTTGCTTACAACAACAACGATCACCTGCTCATTCACCTTTTTCACAGCTTCAAACAATGCTATCTGAGCACTTGGAAGTCCATACTTCTCCCTGTCCTGTCCTATCTGACCATTGATCACTGGATTTGTTCCAAGTACAATAACTACTTTATCAGCCTCTGATGCTAAAGTCACTGCACGAGCCGTACCATCCCAAGTCTGCTCAATTCCAAATAATGCACGATTTTCGCCTGGCCAGCCAATGCCAACCTGCTCATCTGTTGCTGCACGAAGCATACCCTCGCTGTCCCAATACACATCACGTCCACGCCATGTTGTCAGGCGAAAACGTCCATCTGACAGCATCTCCACACAAAAGCATTCTTTTACATGACGCCCAAACGCTTCACTGCGGTTTGCAAATAACTTTCCATTCTCATCTACGCTTGTCAGATAGCATCCTGTCGATGCCGCCTGCAGATTCATTTTTCCCTGTCCCCAGTCAGTTATAACAAATTCCTCAGCCTCTGAGCGCGAACCCAGCGCCAGTCGTCCTTCTTGCGTCAGACAGACAAACCTCTCTCCACAACGAAGACAAAGACGCTTTTTTCCATCTGTGTAAGTCACACAATCTTCACCAAATGCATCTCTTATTCCTTCATACGGTGAAATACGATATGGCGGGATACCTCCATTCCAATCCTTAAACCATTCATTTGCCAATGGTCCTATCACTGCAATTTTTTCTTTTTCTTTTGGAGAAATAGGCAATATCTGTTCTTCATTTTTCAAAAGTACAATTGCCTCTCGTCCAGCCTGACGTGACAAAGCAGCATGATCACTGCCGCCTAAAAGTGATTCATCTGGATTTGCAAATGGATCATCTTCTTTTTTATTAAACATACCAAGACGAATCCTTGTCGCAAAGCTGCGGCGCACCGCCTGATTAATGTCCTGCATTGAAAGAAGATTTCTGTCGTAAGCACCGCGCACCGCTGCTTCCACAAACTCAGGCTCATCAGCAAAACAATCCACGCCTGCCTTTATTGCAAGAGCTGCTGTATTTTCCCTGTCAGAAAAACGCTCATCCTGACACAGTTCTTCTAGCGAACATTCATTTCCAACGATATGACCGCTAAAACGCCACTCTTTACGAAGTACCTCCTGTAAATGATCGCCAAAAAGTGCTGGTGTGCCATTGATTGCATTACTTGCTGTCATAACGCCTTCCGCACCGCCTTCTATGATGCACCTGCGATACGGCTCCAAATAATATTCATAAAAGCTGCGCGGATCAATTGATACACGAAGTGGCCGATCTTCTGAATTATAACCGGTAAAATATTTAAGCGTAGCTGCTGTTTTTATATAGTTAGGATTATCACCACGCATCCCCTTTATATAAGCAGATGCCATCTGACCACCCAAGTGTGGATCTTCTCCAAATCCTTCTTCTGTTCTTCCAAAACGGGGATCACGCTCGGGTTCCGCCATCGGCGCCCAAC
>ERZ825670.2625-NODE-2625-length-16576-cov-6.340536_pt1 | contig 16576 bp, 20 predicted proteins | sample MGYA00519929_ERZ825670 | MGnify/ENA primary metagenome ERZ825670 (study PRJEB31778, sample SAMEA3449207) | human gut metagenome | biome: human gut; feature: human-associated habitat; material: faeces | place: United Kingdom | collected 2010/2012 ...
ATACTCTTCTTGCAATTTGTTACATATCTCTGTTTTTATTTTTCTTTTATCTTCTGACATGCCTCCAAAGATGTCTATATCAACAATTTCCGCATTCTTTTTTGCTTTTTTAAATTCTTCTAAAATTGTTTGAAAACAATGTAAAACAATTTCTTGTTCTTGTTTTGTTTGTGCAGGTTTTCGCAATGCATTTAATGCTTTTAAGGTTTCTGTTTTGGTAACAAAAATAGAATCTAGTTCTTCCTTTGATAGTTTTCTTCGTTGTTTGTCATCCATCTTTTTGGCTAGTGTTTCCATATCTTCTTCGTATTCAAACACCTTTTTTAGAGTATGTAAAGGCTGCTCTTCCCCTCTTTTTTCTCCCGGCGGCTGCCGTCCTCCGCAGGCGTCTCCTCCTTGGGAGCAGGCTCGCCACCGTTGTTGAACAGGCGGTTCAGAAACGGGAAGGTAGCGGTCTTGCCGGCTTCCTCGTCATCCTCTCCGCCGGGCAGATCCTCCACATTCTCGATGGAGTCCATCGCCTGCATCATTTCATTATTCAAATTATCCAGGTCTTCATCTGTGATGCCCATGCGCTGCATCATCTCGTTCACCTGCGGCAAGCCGAGATTCTTGGCGCACTTGAGGCAAAGACCCTCGTTGATATTTTTACCGTTCTCCATGCGGGTGATGAAGACAACGGCAACGTTCTTTTTACATCTGGAGCAAAGTTGTGGCTGCATAATGGGAAACCTCCGTTATGTGAGAGATGCGATGATGGATCGCGGGGTGTTGTTCAGAAACCACGCGAGCAGGTGCGTGCCCGCCGCATGGTCCGCAAACCACGTCACGCCGAGGCGCGGCGCAAGGAATACAATGAGAAAAATAAGCAGCGCGCCTTCCATGAGCGAGAGCGCCGCGCCGCCGAGGCCGTTGAGCTGCGCGAGCACCGGCAGCGAGAAAAGGCGGTCGAGCCCGTGCGTGAGCAGACGGAGCAGCAGCATCAGCGCAAGGAAGAACGCGAGGAACAGCGCGGCCTGCACGATGGTCTTGACGAGCAGGTACGCCGCCCGCTCCGCCGCGGAAACGGCGGAATCGGTCACGCTCTTCGTCACGCCGTCGATGGCGTCGTCGGAGACGCCGAAGCGCTTGAGCGTGTCGAGCGCTTCGCCGAGCAGATCGCTCAGCTCGTCGGGCAGCAGTCCGCCGGCGCTCAGGTCGCCGTCCTCCGCGGCCAGCGCGTCGGACGGAATGTCGCGCTCAAACTGCTCAAGCACTCTCTCCTCCACCTTGGGGTAGACGAGGTCGGTGACCGGCTCGACGAACATCGCGGTGAGCAGCGTCGCGCCGATGAGCGCGACCACCACGCTCACGAGCGCCATCAGGCTGCGGATGAGGCCCTTGCGCGCGCCGAGAAGCGCGAACACCGCCAGCACGGCGGCCAAGACGAGATCAATGATAAGTGCATTATCCATGCTTTTCACTTACCTTTCAAGTGAAACATTTTTCTAATTACGGCACAAAGAGCCAGCCGTGCTGCGAGCCGAGCAGCACCGCCGAGCCGTCGGCGCGCATCCGCACGCCGCGCGCATACTGCGTGTCGGCAAGCGAGGCGTACTCGGCAAGGTCGGAGGTGTAGATGACCAGCTCGTCGCTGTAAAGCACGGCGAGGTACTTGCCCGCCGCCGAAATGTCCAGCACGTCGCGCTGTGTGTCGAGCGAGGCGATAAGGTTGCCCTCCGCGCCGACGGTGACGAGCTTGCCCGCGCTGCCGGAGCGGTAGCGCGAGAGCACGAGCGCGCCGAAATCCGTCCCGCCGAGCGTGCTGCCGCGCAGATAGGGATAGGCGTAGTCGTAGGAGCCGCCGAGCGAGCCGTCGCCGCTGAGCGCGAGGAAGCGGTCGTCCGTCACGGCGACGAGCGTGCCGCCGAAGCTTGAGAGCTCGTAGAGCAGCGAATCGTCCAGCACGCAGGCGGAGACCGCCGTCTCCTGATCGAGCGCGTAGCGGCGGATCGTACTGACGAACATGGCGTCCTCCGAGCCGAGCGTCGCGACCGCGACGTGCTTGCCGCCACGCTCCACGCAGGCGTCGATCATGTAGCGGTTGGAGGAATTGAAGGTGAACACGCGCTCTCCCGAGGCGTTGTAGACCGAGACGGAGGACTTGTAGCCGCTCTTGTCCGTCACGAGCGCCAGCATATCGGAGGAGTTGAGCTTCGCCGAAATAATGCCGTTTTCCGTCTCGGTACTCAGATCGCGCACAAGGCCCCTTTCACCGAGGATATAGAGCGTCGTGCCGCCGACGTCGTAGACCGCGGCGGTGCGGCCGCCGAGGGCGATGGCGGGCGAGTCGAGCTTGACCTCCTGCGCGTAGACCTCGCTGCCGTCGTCGGCGAGCACGCTCACGCGCGTGGTGGAAACGACCAGCAGGCGGTCGCCGAGGAGGGCGAAGCGGTTCGTGCGGTCGTTGTCGTAATCATAGGTGTTCTCGCCCGCGGCGTCGGCCTTATCGTAGCTCAGCGCGCGGCGGAGGCTGTCGAAATTCGACAGGTCCAGATACGCCGCGGCGAGCACCGCTCCCAGCACGACCGCGAGCACCGCCACCAGTACCAGAATACGGTGGAGCGTGCCGCGGCGCGGCGGCGCGGCGCGGTCCGCGCGCAGATCCTCGCGCGAGAGCTTATCCTTGTCAGTCATTGAGCCGTTCATCCTCATACCAAAGTCTGGTCATGTACAGTCCCCCCGGCGGCACCGTGGGGCCGGCGAGCGTGCGGTCGCCGGAGTCGAGTATTTTGGGAATGTCCTCCGCCGTGAGCTTGCCCTCGGCGGCGTAGAGCACCGTGCCGGTGATGGCGCGCACCATGTTGTAGAGAAAGCCGTCCGCGCAGACCTTGAGCTCCAGAAGCTCGCCGCGGCGCGTCACGCGGCAGTAGTGCACGGTGCGGACGGTGGTCTTCGTTTCCGTACCGACCGAGCGCACGGCGCGGAAATCGTGCGTGCCCTCAAACGCCCGCGCCGCCGCGTCCATCACCGCCTCGTCGAGCTTTTTGGGGTAGAAGTACGCACGGTTCACATAAAACGGGTTCTTGATGCGCGAATTGTAGATGCGGTAGGTGTATTCCTTCTTCAGGCACGAGCCGATGGCGTTGAAATCGTCCGCCACCTCCAGCGCCTCGCGCACCACGATGTCCTCGGGCGTGTGGGTGTTGACGGCGAAGGGCAGGCGGTCGATGGGGATGCGGGAGCTCGTGCGGAAATTCGCAACATAGCGCTCGGCGTGAACGCCCGCGTCCGTGCGGCCGACGCCGGTGAGCCTGACCCTCTCGCCGCAGACCATCGAAAGACCGCGCTGGAGCGTCTCCTGCACGCTCGCCTCGGTCCGCTGCATCTGCCAGCCGTGATAGGCCGTGCCGTTATACATCAATTTTAGCGCAATGTTACGCATGATTCGTGTCCTTTTTTTGAATTTTAGAAAAACTTTTTCAGCGCGATCATCGCCGCGCACAGCGCGGCGTAGAACGCGAGCGTCAGATAGTCCCGCGTTTCATAGCGCAGGACGTGGAGCTTCGTGCGCCCCTCACCGCCGTGGTAGCAGCGGCACTCCATCGCCGTCGCCAGCTCGTCCGCGCGGCGGAACGCGCTGACGAACAGCGGCACGAGCAGCGGAATGAGCGCTTTCGCGCGCTGGAGCAGGTTACCGCTCTCGAAGTCCGCGCCGCGGGCGCGCTGGGCAGACATGATCTTGTCCGTCTCCTCGATGAGCGTGGGGATGAAGCGCAGCGCGATGGACATCATCATCGCCAGCTCATGCACCGGCACGCCGAGCTTCTTGAGCGGGCCGAGCAGGTCCTCCAGCCCGTCGGTCAGGCGGATGGGGCTGGTGGTATAGGTCAGCAGGAAGGTGCCCATGATGAGCAGCGAGATGCGCAGCATCATGGCGATGGCGGTGATCACGCCCTCGCGCGTGACGTGGAAGATCCAGAACTGCGCGATGACGGTGCCGGGGGTGTAGAAGAGGTTCAGCACCGCGGTGAAGGCGATGATGAACAGCACCGGCTTGAGGCCGCGGAAGAGCGCCTTCGCGCCCACTTTCGAGATGCGCACGGAGACGATCAGCGTCAGGATCAGCACGCCGTAGGCAATGGGGCCCTTTGCTAGAAAGATGGCTATGATATAAAGAACGGTCGCCAGCAGCTTGGTGCGCGGGTCGAGCCGGTGGGCGAGCGTGTCGCCGGGGAAATACTGGCCGAGGGTGATGTCCTTCAGCATACGGCTCCCCCCTTTCGCAGCGCAAGCAGCGCCGCCTTCAGCTCCGCGACCGTGTAGACCGCAGGGTCGATGGGCAGCCCCTTGGCGCGCAGCGCCATGGCGGCGCGCGTCACCTGCGGCACGTCAAGGCCCGCGGCGACCAGCTCGTCCGCGCGGGCGAACACCTCGCGCGGCGTGCCGCTCATGAGCACATGGGCGTCGGAGAGCACGGCGATGCGGTCCACGTTCTGCGCGATCTCGTCCATCGAGTGGCTGACGAGCACGACGGTGTTGCCGCGCTCCTTGTGATAGGCGCGGATATGGGCAAGCAGCTCCTCGCGCCCGCGCGGGTCAAGTCCCGCGCTCGGCTCGTCGAGCACCAGCACCTCCGGCTCCATGGCGATCACGCCCGCGATGGCGACGCGGCGCTTCTGCCCGCCGGAGAGCGCGAAGGGCGACTTTTGCAGCAGGCCCTCGTCCAGTCCCGCGAAGCGGGCGGCGTCATGCACGCGGCGGTCCAGTTCCGCGCCGGTCAGGCCCATGTTGGTGGGGCCGAAGGCGATGTCGCGGTAGACGGTCTCCTCAAAGAGCTGGTACTCCGGATACTGGAACACCAGCCCCACGCGGAAGCGCACGCTGCGGATCTTCTTCGGGTCGGCCCAGATGTCCTCGCCGTCGAGCAGCACACGGCCGCCCGTCGGCTTGAGCAGACCGTTGAGGTGCTGGATCAGCGTCGATTTGCCGCTGCCCGTGTGCCCGATGAGGCCGAGAAACTCGCCGCGGTAAATGTCGAGCGACAGGTTTTCCACCGCACTGCGGCGGAAGGGCGTTCCCTCGCCGTAGGTGTGGGTCAGATTTTCAATACGAATGATCTCGTTCAACTCAGTTGTCCTCTTTTGCGGATTTTCCAAAGCACCTTGCAATGGCGTCGGCGCACTCATCCACGGTGATGGCCGTGAGCGGCAGGTCGCAGCCCGCGCCGCGCAGCTCGTATAAAAGCTCCACCGTGTCCGGCACGGTCAGGCCGATGGACTTGAGCTTTTCCACCTGCGCGAACACCTCGCGCGGCGCGCCGTCCATGGCGACGCGGCCCTCGTTCATCACGATCACGCGGTCGGCGTGCTCAGCTTCGCTCATGTGGTGGGTGATGAGCACAACGGTGATGCCCTCGTCGCGGTTGAGCCGTTCGATGGTCGAAATGACCTCGCTGCGGCCGATGGGGTCGAGCATGGCGGTCGCCTCGTCGAGCACGATGCACTGCGGGCGCATCGCCAGCACGCCCGCGATGGCGATACGCTGCTTCTGTCCGCCGGAGAGCAGATGCGGCGCGTGCTTTGCAAATTTCTCCATGCCGACGGTGCGCAGCGCGTCGTCCACGCGCCGCCGGATCTCCTCCGTCGGCACGCCGAGGTTCTCGGGCGCGAAGGCCACGTCCTCCTCCACCACGTTCGCGACGATCTGGTTGTCGGGGTTCTGGAACACCATGCCCACGCGGCGGCGGATCTCGAGCAGCAGCGTTTCGTCCACGGTGTCCATGCCGTCGACATACACCCTGCCGCCCGAGGGCAGCAGCACGGCGTTGAAGGTCTTGGCGAGCGTGGATTTGCCGCTGCCGTTGTGGCCGAGGATGACTGTGAAGCTCCCTCGCTCGATGGCAAGCGTCACACCGTCGAGCGCGAGCGTCGGCTGCTCGTTCTCCTCCGAAGCGGGGTAGGAATAGGTCAGGTTTTCAGTCTGCAGCATGGTTGACATAATTTGTTCTCTTTTCGTTTATTCACTGCACCAGCGGCCGGTCGCGCCGCAGGGCAGCGCGAGCCCGGTCTCGGTGACAGGCAGACCCAGCTCGTCCCACGTCACCCTGCCGCCGTACTTCTCCGCGACGAGCAGATGGAGCATATAGCCGAGCACCGAGGGCGCAAGGCCCGCGGTGTAGGAATTGATGATGACGAACAGCGGCTTGTCGCTGAGCACCTGAGAACAGAGCTTCACGAACGGAAAGAGGTTATCCTCCAGTTTCCAGACCTCGCCGCCCGGGCCGCGGCCGTAGCTCGGCGGGTCCATGATGATGGCATCGTAGGTCTTGCCGCGGCGGATCTCGCGCTCGACGAACTTCGCGCAGTCGTCCACGATCCAGCGGATCGGCGCGTCGGCCAGACCGCTGACCTTTGCGTTCTCCTTCGCCCAGGCGACCATGCCCTTGGCGGCGTCGACGTGGCAGACGCTCGCGCCGCTCTTGGCGCAGGCGACGCTCGCCGCGCCCGTGTAGGCAAAGAGGTTCAGCACACGGATGGGACGGCCCGCCTGTTCGATCTTCTCACGCGCAAAGTCCCAGTTCACCGCCTGCTCGGGAAAGAGTCCCGTGTGCTTGAAGTTCATGGGCTTGCACTGGAACGTCAGATCGCGGTAACGCATCTGCCACTGCTCGGGCAGCTTTTCCTTGTCCCAATGTCCGCCGCCGGTGGACGAGCGGTGGTAGCGTCCCTGCGCGTTTTTCCAGCCGCGGTTCGCGTGCGGCGTCTCCCAGATGGCCTGCGGGTCGGGACGCACGAGGATCTGCCGCCCCCAGCGCTCCAGCTTTTCGCCGCCGCCGCAGTCGATCAGCTCGTAATCCTCCCACTTGTCCGCGATCCACATAGGCTCTATCTCCTTCGCCGGCGCACAGCGCCGCATATTAAATCAATGTATTATACTATAATCGCGCACGGTTCGTCAATTGAAAAAAGGGGCGTTGTCAAAGGCTTTACAATATGTTAAACTTTTGAAGGACGGCTCCTTCGCGGGAACCTTTTTCCGCGTTCGTCCGTTCAAGAAAATACCGATAACGTTTCGTGAGATGACTTTTATGGATAAAATTCTTTTACATTCCTGCTGCGCCCCCTGCTCGGTCTACTGCGTGGACACCCTGCGCGGCGAGGGCATCGAGCCGGTGTCGCTGTGGTTCAACCCGAACATCCACCCGTGGACAGAGTACGACCAGCGCCGCTCGACGCTGCTCGAATACGGAGAAAAGGAGCGGGTCGAGGTGCATATCTTAGAGGACTACGGCCTGCGCGACTTCGTCCGTGCCGTCGCCGCGGACATCGACCACCGCTGCGCGCACTGCTACACCATCCGTCTCGGCACGGCGGCGAAGTACGCGAGCGAGCACGGCTACGAGGCGTTCACCTCCTCGCTGCTCATTTCCCCCTACCAGAACCACGAGCTGCTCAAGGCGGTCGGCGAGACGATGGCGAGAAAGTACGGCGTGGAATTTCTCTACCGTGACTTCCGCCCCGGCTTCCGCGCGGGACAGGCAAAGGCTCGTGAGATGGGGCTTTATCTCCAGAAATACTGCGGCTGCATCTTCTCCGAGGAGGACCGCTACGAGAAAAAGATCGGTCGGGCGCGCACGCGCTTTGCCGAGGAATGAGGAAGGCTGGACTGCACGATGAAAAAGCTGCTTTTCGCCGCGCTCTACGACGCCGTGTTCGAGGGCGTCACGGAGGATAATCTCTACACAAACGCCTACAGCACCGGCGCGTGAGCGTTGCTGCCTGTCCGAACCAAATTCAAGGAGGTCTGTGCATGAGGTTGTGCGTCATTCAGATGGATATGCGTTTGGGTGAGAGTTCCTATAATTTCGCGCACGCGGAGGCGCTGCTGCGCCGCGCGGCGGCGGAGGGCGCAGACACCGCGCTGCTGCCGGAAACTTGGAACACCGGCTTCTTCCCCGCCGACCATCTGCCGGAGCGGAGCGACCGCGGCGGCGAGGCGGTGAAGGCGCTGTGCGCGCCGCTCGCCCGCGAGCTGAACATGAACATCGTCGCCGGCTCGGTCTCCGACCGGCGCGGCGGGCGCGTGTACAACACCGCCTACGTCTTTGACCGGCAGGGTGCATGTCTCGCGGCCTACGACAAAACGCATCTCTTTACCCCGATGGGCGAGCACGAGCACTACGCCGCCGGCGATCACCTCACGACCTTTTCGCTCGACGGGCACAAATGCAGCCTGCTCATCTGCTACGACCTCCGCTTCCCCGAGCTTTTCCGCACGCTGGCGCTTCAGGGCGTCGAGCTGCTGCTCCTACCCGCGCAGTGGCCCGCCGCGCGGCGGTATCATTGGGAAACGCTCACAGCGGCGCGCGCCATCGAAAACCAGCTCTTTCTGGCCGCCTGCAACTCCTGCGGCACGGCGGGCGAGACTGTGTTCGGCGGCGCTTCGCGCATCCTCGGTCCCCGCGGTGAGCTGCTCGCCGCCGCCGGAGTGGGAGAGGAGATCGTCACCGCCACGCTCGATTTTTCCGTCCTTGCGGAGGTCCGCAACTCCATCAACGTCTTTCACGACCGTCGGCCGGAGCTATATCGTCTCTGAAATAAAACGTCGTACCGAGGTCATCGACGCCGTCTGGCACGAGGTCTGAGTCCTTCCGATCGTCCGCTGCGGAAAAAAATTTCCGCAGCGGACGATTTTCTCTTGCATTCTCCGTTCAGTTGTGGTATAACCTTCCAAACGTATGGGAGATTTGGACTGTTGTTTTTCTCCCATATGACCATAACGGGCCGCGCCAAAAGCGGCCATTCTTTCTTTAAGGCGGGTGAATGATCGGATGGACACCTTTTTTTCGCAGCTCTCCTCGCTCTCGCTCCTTTCCATCACAGTGCGGTTGCTGCTCACGACCGTGTTCGCCGGCACGCTCGGCTATGAGCGCGAACGGCACCGGCAGGCGGCGGGCTTCCGCACCTACATCATTGTCGCGGACGCTGCCGCGCTGGTGATGATGACGAACCTCTACATCGGCGACGTCTTCGGCTCGACCGATCTCGTGCGTATGCCGGCCTCGGTCATCACCGGTCTGGGCTTTCTCGGCGCGGGCACCATTCTCGTCACCAAGAGCCATGAGATCAAGGGTCTGACGACCGCCGCCGGACTCTGGGCGGTGTCCATCATCGGCACCGCCATCGGCGCGGGCTTCTACACGGGCGGCACGGTGTGCTACGCCTTCATTCTGCTGGCAATGAACGTGCTGCGGCTGGTGGACGTGCGCATCCAGAGTCGGCAGAAGACCGCCACCGTCTACTTCGAGCTCCGCTCGAAGCTGAGCATCGGGCAGCTCGTCCGCCTCGCGCGGGAAAAGGACTGCACACTCTCGGAGCTGGAGCTGTACGCCGATTCCGGCTATGGCGACAACCTCGTGTGCGGCACGTTCACCCTCTGGGCGGAGGGCCGCACGTCGCTCGACGATATCCTTCGGGAGTTCAGCGCCGTCGAGGGCGTCATCTACCTCACCAGAATCTGACCACAGCGGCATGGGACGCCGAAGCATTCGCTTCGGCGTCCTGTTTTTCTGCCGTCCCGACGGGACGTTCCCCCTTGCAAGCGGGACCGCTATCCCCTATAATGGAGAAAAAGGCAAGGGAGGCGGCGCGCCATGGTGACTGACGATATTCTCTACCGCCGCTATCTCGGCGGCGACGAGGACGGTCTGAGCGCTCTCATGGAGCGCCACGGCGACAAGCTCACGCTCTACCTCGACGGCTGCCTTCACGACCTCCACGAGTCCGAGGACCTGATGATCGAAGTGTTCGCCTACCTGATCGCCAAACAGCCCCGCATCCGCGACGGCGGCTTTCGGGCATACCTCTACCGATCCGCGCGGCACATGGCGCTGCGGCTGCTTTCCAGAAAGCGCGCACAGCTCTGCTTCTCGCTCGACGCGCTGACGGAGGAGCCGGAGGCGCGGGAGCTGGTGGAGGAAGCCGTAGAATCGGCAGAGCGCGCCCGCATCCTGCGCGCGTGCATGGCGGAGCTGCACGCGGACTACCGCGAGGCGCTGTTCCTCGTCTACTTCGAGGGCCTGAGCCACGCGGAGACCGCCGCCGTCATGGGCAAGCGGGAAAAACAGGTCGCGGACCTCATCTACCGCGGAAAAAACGCGCTGCGCAAGCGTCTGGAGCAGGAGGGGATCACCGATGCGTACAACGGATGAACGCCTTGCCGCCGCCAAGCGGCGGGCGGAGGAAATAAAGCGGCAGGAGCGCAGCCGCCGCAGCCGTATTGCCGCCGTTTCCGGCGCAGCAGCCTGTCTTGCGGCGATCCTCGGTCTCGCGCTGGCGATGCCGTCCGTCACGGCGCGCTTCTCCGGCGCAGACTACTATGGCGGCATGACCGCCAGTCTGTTCACCGGTGAGAGCCTCGGCTATCTTTTAGTGGGACTGCTGGCTTTCGCGCTCGGCGTGTGCGTGACGGTGCTGTGCGTCCGCCTGCATGAGCGGGAGCGGGACGAGGGCAGCGAGGAGGAGCGCGGCGATGCTTGAGCTTTGGGATTACCTCGTACAGTTCCTTGTGACGGCCTACGGCTTCTGCGCCGCGCTGCGGGAATACTACCGGGCGCGCCGCCAACCGTGGTTCCTGCTGACCTGCTTTTATGCGACCTTCGCGCTCGGCACGCTCTACTGGTCGCTGCATTTGCTGCTGCGGCAGGAAACACCGCAGGTCTTCTACGTCTCCGACCTCGCGTGGCTCGCGAGCTTCGTCTTTCTCCTCGCGCTGACGCTCACGCTGCCGACGGCGGAGGAGCGGCGCTTCCGCACGAGGCTGTGCCGGCTCGTGCCGGTCGTCTGCCTGCCGCAGTTTATCCTGTACGTCACCTACGGCGACGTGCTCTCGAACGTTTTCATGTGCGGCATGACGATGCTGCTCGCGTGGTGCGCCGTGCGCGGTCTCGTGTGGGCGAAGCGCTCAGGCGGCGTGCGGCTGCGCCGGTTCCACGGAACGGTGCTTGCTTTCGCGGCGCTGGAGTACGCGCTGTGGACCTCCTCGTGTTTCTGGGTAAGCGACACGCTGACGAATCCCTACTTCTGGTTCGACTTCCTGCTCTCGCTCGTGCTCCTTCTGCTCCTGCCTGCGCTGCGAAAGGCGGTGGACGCATGACCTACATCGAAAACGTCCTCGTGTGCATGGCGGCCCCGCTGCTCGTGGCACTGCTGCTCCTGCGGAGGAAACAGCGTCCGCTGCTGCTTTTCTGCCTCGCGGGCATGGGAATGTGCCTGCTCGCGGCGTATCTCAACACCTTCTTCGCCCAGCTCTACGCCGCAGACGCGCTGAACGCCGCCGCACAGATCGCGCCGGTGGTGGAGGAGATCATGAAGCTGCTGCCGCTGCTCTTTTACCTCGCGGTGTTCGAGCCGGACGCGGAGCGCTTCCGCCTCGCCGCCATCGTGGTGGCCGCGAGCTTCGCCACCTTTGAGAACGTCTGCTACCTGACGCAGAACGGCGCGGGGCAGTTCGTTTATCTGCTCATCCGCGGCTTCGGCACGGGCGCGATGCACATCGTCTGCGGCAGCGTGTACGGCCGCGTCCTGCGCCCCGTGTGGGGCAGCCGCCCGCTCCGCGCGGCGTGCCTGTTCGGCCTACTCTGCGTCGCCATCATCTACCACGCCATCTATAACCTGCTCGTGAGCGTCGGCGGCACGGCGCAGCTGCTCGCCTACGCTATCCCCCTGCTCACGGCGCTGTGCTTCCGCCTGCTCGGGCAGCAGACCGCAGCGCAAAAGCAATAAGATCATCGGACCGTCCTCGGGCGGTCCGAATTTTTTTCAAATTTTTCATTTTGGGTGCGTAGTTTTTCCGTTTTTTGTCCCTATAGAGATGTAAGGACCTTTACGGGAAGGAGGAATCGGAATGTACGACACGGCGGAGCGCCTGCGGCGGGCGAAACGCGCGGCGCGGCAGCTCGTGCGACGGCAGGAGCGGAAAGCTCTGCGGCGGCTCGGCACCCTGTGCGCGGCGCTGGCACTCGCGCTGACCGGAACGCTGACGCATTTTGCCGGCAGCATACCGGGCACGGTACAGGGCGCCTACGGCGCGACGCTGCTCGCCGATAGTGCAGGCGGCTATGTGCTCGTCGGCGTGGCGGCGTTCGTCATAGCGGTGGCGCTGACGGTCGTCTGTATGCGGCTGCACGAGCGGGAGAAGCGGAACGGAGCCGATCACCACGAGGAGACGAAGCCGCCCACGGCGGAACAATAAAATCTTGCAGCCGAATTTTTTACGGAGGTGCTACGATGAAACGAAAGCTATGGACGCTCCTGCTCGCCCTCGGCGCGGCGTTGGCGCTGGGCGTGGGCGCGGGTGCGGCGGACTTTACCGGCTGGACAGCGCTGATGGATACCCACAGCGGGCAGGCCCTCGCTGACGGCAACTATTATCTAAACAGCGATGTGACGATTTCGCAGGCCATCATGGTCAGCGGCACCGTCACCCTCGACCTCAACGGCCATGTGCTGAAGTATAAAAGCGCGAACAAAGGCAGCGTGATCAAGGTCGAGGGCGGCGGGCAGCTGACCATTCAGGACAGCAACACAGGCAGTCTCTCGCACAAATTTACCCCGAACAGCGACGGCCTGTGGGTGCTGGATGAAAATGGCAGCGAGACCATTCCCGGCGGCGTCATCACCGGCGGCACGGGAACGCAGTGGGACCAGTACTACCGAGGCGGCGGCGTGTACGTCGCTCCCGGCGGTACGCTGACTATGGAAAGCGGCAGCATCGTCGGCTGCTCTGCAAATGGCAACGGCTTAAGTCTCGGCGGCGGTGTCTACCTCGACAGCTCTGCTAATTCAAACGCAGGCACATTCACCATGAATGGCGGCAGCATCATCGGCTGCACCGCGGATGGCGGTGGCGGCGTATTGGTCGCCTTGGAGTGCCATTTCACCATGAATACCGGTGCTGTGATCCGCAGCTGCACCGCACAGATGGGCGGCGGTGTATATTATCTCGGCATGTCCGGTTCGTCTGGCATGTTTACCCTAAACGGCGGAATGATCCAGTCCTGTAAGGCCCTCGGTCGAGGCGGCGGCGGTGTTTCCAACAGCGGAGAATTTCTCATGCAGAACGGTTCGATCAAAGGCTGCACATCCGTAAAAGATTCCAACGCGAGCGGTGGGATCCTCAATTCCGGTCAGTTCACCATGAGCGGCGGAACCGTTGAGGACAATGTTACAAACAGCGGCACGATAAACGCCGACGATGGCGAAATCACCGGTGGTGTGGCCAACAGCGGTACGATCACCGGCAACGGGGGTGTTATTGGCATTAGTTCCACCACATTTTCCGGTTCAGTGACCAACAACGGTGGCACCCTCACCGGCTTCGGCAAGTTTACCGGCAGCGTGACCAACAACGGCGGTGAAATCACCGGCTTCTGCGAGTTCAGCGGCACGGTGTTCAACAGCGAGAGCGGCACGATCACCGGCGGCCGGTTCAACGGTACGGTGTTCAACAGCGGCGGCACGATCTCCAACGGCAAGTTCGCCAGCTTGGTCAATGCGTATAAAATTGAATTTGTGAGTGATGGCAGCGCAGGTGCGATACAGTATGTTTTCCCCGGCGGTACTGTCTCCAAGCCCGCTGACCCGACGAAGTCCGGCTATGCTTTCGACGGCTGGTATACAGAAAATACTTACGAAAATCCGTATGACTTCCATGCCGCGGTCACCGGCAGCCTCACGCTCTACGCCAAATGGAACGCCATCGCCTATTCCGACCCGACCTATGCCGTCAGCGCGCCGACCGCGGAGAACGGCAAGATCGCCGTTAGTCCGCGCTACGCCGAGCGCGGCGAGCGCGTGACCGTCACGCTCACGCCCGACGAGGGCTACGAGCTGGAGAGCCTCACCGTCACCGACAGCCGCGGCAACGAGCTCACGCTGACGGACAAGGGCGACGGCAGGTACACCTTCACCATGCCCGCGCGGCGTGTAGAGATCAAGGCGAGCTTTGTGGAAACAGTCGAGGTCAGCCCGTTCGCCGATGTGGCGATCGACGCTTACTGCTATGAAGCGGTCAGGTGGGCAATCAGCAAGGACATCACCGACGGCGTGGGCAATGACCGGTTCGCACCTGAGCAGTCCTGCACCCGCGCGCAGATCGTGACGTTCCTCTGGCGCGCGGCGGGGTCTCCCGTGGTGAACTATGCCATGGATCTGTCGGATGTTGCCGAGGACGTGTACTATGCCGAAGCCGTTCGCTGGGCGCTGAGCGAGGGCATCACAACCGGTGCCGGTGAGAGCAGCTTCTCTCCCGACGCGACCTGCACAAGAGCGCAGGCGGTGACGTTCCTCGCCCGCGCGCTGAACGCGAATGCGTCCGGCAAGGCGGAGTTCGGTGACGTCCCGACTGACAGCTACTTTGCCGAGGCAGTCGCCTGGGCGGCGGCCAACGGCGTGACCGAGGGCGTCGGCGGCGGTCTGTTCGGCTCCGACAATAACTGCACGCGCGGTCAGATCGTGACGTTTCTCTATCGGGCATACAATAAGTAAGCGCGAAACGCGCTCCTGCAAAAAAGGCGGTCCGCATTCGAAATGGGTGCGGACCATTTTTTTGTCAAAAATCTTCCAGCTTGTTCCTTGGATAAACTGGCGCGATTTTCAAAGACTAAGGCCAGTAAAACGACGTTAAAGGAGAATCGGCATAGATGAAAGCAACCGGAATCGTGCGCCGGATCGACGACCTTGGCCGTGTGGTCATTCCCAAGGAGATCCGCCGCACCATGCGCATCCGCGAGGGCGACCCGTTGGAGATCTACACGAGCAAGGAGGGCGAGGTCATCTTCAAGAAATACTCGCTCATGGGCGGTGTGGACGAGTTTGCCGCGCAGATCTGCGAAACGCTCAACAAAACCACCGGCCTGACCGTCGCCGTGACGGACCGCGACAGTGTGGTGGCCGCGGCGGGCAGCGCGCGGCGCGATCTGATCGGCAAGCGCATCAGCACCGAGCTGGAGCAGATCATGGAGGACCGCGCCATCTACCGCGCGCAGGGCAGCGAGCGCAGCGTCTACGTCACCGACACGCTCGACCGCTGCTGTGCCGCCATCGCCGCGCCCATCATTTCCGAGGGCGACGCGCTGGGGCTGGTGCTGTTTGTGGAGAACGAGGGCGAGAACCACGTCGGCGAGACGGAGTACAAGCTCGCGCAGGCCATCGCCTCCTTCCTCGGCAGGCACATGGAGAGCTGAAAAAGGGAAGCGTCCCGCAAGCGGGACGCTTCCCTTTTTTCTTTAGTCGTTGACGACCTTGATCTGGCACATCTTCATCGTCTCGAGCGCGTGGCGGTGGCTCTCCGGCGTGACGCCGGCGCAGCAGCTCGCGTCCACGGTGATGGGCGCTTCAGGCATCGCCGCCTTGAACAGCAGCGCGTTGGACACCACGCAGATATCAGTGCAGAGGCCGACCAGCTCGATCTCCAGCGCCTCCTGCGCGCGCTCGGTCATCAGAATACCGGCGAGCCGGTTGGAGCCGAAGGTGGGCTTGTCGATAACGGTCGCCTTCTCCGCAGCCTTGGCGACCGCATCGTTGAGCTGCCAGCCGTGGGTGCCCTCGATGCAGTGCTCGACGGGCAGGTTGCGGCCCTCCTGCGTGTCGAGATAGTTTTCGTAATGCGTGTCGCGCGTGAGATAGATGTTCCACGGGTCGTACTCCTTCATCTTCTCCACAACGCGCGGAACGATCTGCTGCGCCTCCTTCGTGCCGAGCGAGCCGTCGATGAAGTCGTTCTGCATATCAATGACAACGAGAATCTTACGCATGGCAATACCCTCCTGTTTTTCAGATGCGCTTCCACTTCGCGCCGTTCGGCACATCGGTCACCTCGATGCCCTGTGCCTTCAGCTCGTCGCGGATGCGGTCGGCCTCGGCGAAGTTCTTCGCCTTCTTGGCGTCTGCGCGCTGACGGATCAGCGTTTCGACGGCCTCGTCCGGCGTGCCGTCCTCGGCGATGACGGTGAACGCGCCCGCGCTCTGCGCGGCGGCCGCGGCGTTCTTCTCGCGCAGCGCGGCGGCCTTGGCGATGAGGTCAAGGCTCAGGACCTCGTCGAGGTCGGCGATGATCGCGAGCTTGGTCGCGCCGCTCGTCTTGGCCTTGAGCACATCGTAGAGCACGGTGACGCCCATGGCGGTGTTGAGGTCGTTATCCATCTCCTTGGAGAATTTCGCGCGGTACTCGGCGCGCACGGCCTCGTCGACCTCGCCCTCGCTCTTGAGGTTGGCGATCTTCGTGAGCAGCTTGTTGTAGGCGAGCACGGCGTTGTCCAGATTCTCCCAGGTGAATACGAGGCTCTTGCGGTAGTGGCTCTGCAGACAGAAGAAGCGGTAGGCCAGCGGGTCGTAGCCCTTCTGCTCAAGCAGGGAAACGGTCAGAAATTCGCCCTTGGACTTGCTCATTTTGCCGTCCGTTGTATTGAGGTGGGCAACATGGCACCAGTGGGGGCACCAAGGATGTCCGAGGTAGCTTTCGGACTGGGCGATCTCGTTCGTGTGGTGCGGGAAGGCATTGTCCACGCCGCCGCAGTGCAGGTCGAGGTATTCGC
>ERZ825670.2626-NODE-2626-length-16575-cov-6.914891_pt1 | contig 16575 bp, 20 predicted proteins | sample MGYA00519929_ERZ825670 | MGnify/ENA primary metagenome ERZ825670 (study PRJEB31778, sample SAMEA3449207) | human gut metagenome | biome: human gut; feature: human-associated habitat; material: faeces | place: United Kingdom | collected 2010/2012 ...
TGGTTGACGGCTATTGGGTGGGGCACACGAACGCATGGACGATCCCCGGAACAGAGGATTTGAAGCCTTACATTACTGCAAAAGACAAGCAGAAAAAGTGGCTATTCGGCACGGTGGGCATGGCAGTCATAGCGGCGGCACTGGCGACAATGATGACAGTACAGTAATCGGAAAGACCCTTCCGTCAGCGGCTTTTTCCGGTTTCTCGCCAAGGTCGGGGACAACGGGATGAAAATACAGATCGTGAAGATCGGATTTGGAGGCAAGAAATGAAAATTCTGGTATATGGTGCAGGCGTTCTGGGGTGCAATCTGGCAAGAAATCTGCTGCGCGCCGGAAAGGATGTCACTCTGCTTGCGCGGGGAAACTGGGCTGCGGAGATCAAGCAGAACGGCCTGCGGATCAAGGACAAATTTTCGCTCCGCACCTCGGTCAGCCGCATTCCGGTGGTGACTGAACTTGCACCGGATGCAATGTACGATGTGATCTTTGTGGTCCTGCGCTATACACAGCTGGATTCCGTTCTGGACACGCTGCGGGCGAACCGGACGAAGAACATCGTTTTTGTGGGGAACAATGTGCAGGCGAGGGCACTGGCGGCGGCGCTGCCGGGGAAGAACGTCCTGTTTGCCTTTGCGCTTTCTGCGGGGCATCGGGAGGTTGACCGGGTGGTCTCCATCGACCTGAAAAAGATCACCATCGGACAGCTGCCGGGTGCAATCTCCAATAAACAGCTGATCGGGCGCATCTTCCACGGCACAAAATATAAGGTCGTTTACGAGCCGAACATGGAGGACTATCTGCTCTGCCATGCCGCGTTTGTGATGCCTGCGGCCTTCGCCTGCTATAAGACAGACGGCGACCTGAAAAAGCTCAGGGGAGATACCGCGTACCTGAACCGTGTGCTGGATGCCAACATCGAGGGATACCGCGCCATCCGAGATGCCGGGCACACCATTCTGCCCAAGGAGGATGCAGACTTTGAAGGGGAGAAATACCGCAAGACCTGCCTGCGCTTTTTCAAGCTGATGTGCGCCACCTCGCTGGGGAAACTCTGCGCCTCCGACCATGCCATGAACGCCATCGACGAAATGAGTGCGCTGAACCGGGATCTTAAGAAATTTTTCGATGAACATGGCGCAGCCTACCCGGTATGGCAGGCACTGGAAGCGGAAGCCGGGAGGTATCTGCAATGAAATACGCTGGAATGCCCTTTGGAATGTGGGCGCTGTTTGCCGGTTCCTTTCAAAAGCAGCTGATCGCGGTGCTGTGCTATGATGCAGACACTGCAAAAGCCATACAAAGATTTAAAACTGCGTGTGGGATGTCCGGCGATTTATCTTGCTCACTAACGTCCTTTTCATCAGAAAGGTCAAGTGCTGTACAGCGATGGCATCAATCCGCCGGATGGGATGTGTGGCGTTGCTTGGCAGGTGATTGCTCCCATGGTGCGTCAGTTATCCTTGGGGGAACTGGTTCAGCCGTCTGGCACTTGGCTCAATGATGATACGATTGGTGTGTTTGCATGTCCAGACGGCATCCGACCTGTTATTTTTCTCTTGGAGGCGGAGTAAGGAATGCAATGGGCAGACGGAAAGATTCGATGCCATTGGGTGAACCCGGCTAATACCACTTATCTGCGATACCATGACGAGGAATGGGGCAGACCGGTCCACGATGACCATATGCTGTTTGAAATGTTGATTTTGGAGAATTTTCAGGCAGGTCTCACCTGGGAATGTGTCTTAAATAAACGGGAAGCGTTTCGCCGTGCTTTTGACGGGTTTGATTTACGGAAAGTGGCATCTTATAGCGAAGAAAAATTGACGGCTCTGCAAGCTGACTCTGGAATCATCCGTAACCGGCTGAAAATACGAGCTGCAGTGGTCAACGCACAAGTGTTTCAAAAGATACAGCAAGAGTGGGGCAGTTTTGACCGATACTTATGGCATTGGACAGAGAAAAAAATCATCCAAGAAGTAGACAAGGTTAGCTCACCATTATCTGATGCCGTCTCAAAAGATTTGAAAAAGCGGGGCATGAAGTTTGTTGGGACCATAATCATCTATGCCTATTTGCAGGCGGTGGGAGTTATCAACTCTCATGAATCGGGTTGCTTCCTGAATCCTTTGCAGCAGTAGAGAATGCATAAAAAGCCGGGAAGTTGATTCAAATTGTCAATGCCTCCCGGCTATTATCATACAGATATTAATATAGTTAGAATCATGGTATATATTTCATTCCCCATTGGGAAATGGCGTAAAAGACCGGCAGCAGGTCACGACCTTTCTCAGTAAGGAAATATTCCACCCGCAAGGGCATCTCGTTGTATTGGATTCGCTGTATCAAATCATCGGCTTCCAACTCTTTGAGGGCATTTGTCAGCGCCGTATTTGTAATTGGCTTTAGCATCTTTTTCAGTTCCCCAAACCGCATGGGACACTTGATGCACAGTTCATAGAGAATTTGGAGTTTCCATTTGCCCTGCAGCATTTGAACCACCGGCGTGACCGGGCAGTTTCCCTCGCCGGTTAGAATGACACTGCCAACCTTTTCTTTGAATTCTTCATAAGTCATAATTGGATCGTTCCTCGTCTTTTGCAGTATATTTTTTGATACCAGGTACAAATAATTTGCGTACTTGAACGAAAAATACTATCAGATATAATAAATATATCACTGGTTGGCCATGCAGTCAACGACTGAAATTTCTTGGAAAGGTCTGAATTTTATGAAAGAACTGAACATTATGGAGGCTACTGTTCTGACCTCCCCCAATCCGCTGACACTGATCTGCTCTAAAAAGGAGGATGGTTCTACGAACCTGGCTCCCATTTGCTTTGTGTCTTACCTCTCCTTCAATCCGCCTATGGTGGGCTTCGCCACTGGCAAACAGTCCCACACCGGCAAGCGTGTGCGTGAGACCGGCAAAGTCATTGTCACTGTTCCCGGTGAGAGTCTGGCAGGCGCAGTAATGGCCTGCGGAGCATCTACCGGTGCCGAGACCGACAAGGTGGCCGCCAACAACATCGAGATGATGGCTGTGGAGGGCAGCGATATCCAGATTCCGGCGGACACCCGGCTGGCGATGGTGGCTATCTTGCAGCAGTCGGTGGAGGTGGGCGACCATATCCTGCACATCTGTCAGGTGGACAAGTTCCTGGGCGATGAGGACAAGAAGGGCCTGTATGCCTGGAACGGCTTCGGGAAAGTTGCACCTGCGGCAGAAGGCTAAATCTTAAAACGGTAAGGAGGCATCAGCGGTGGCTGTTTGTATTAAATTGAGTGGATCGTCATTGGGACTGAGACCGGACATAGGAAGGGCAAAGCCGTATCGAAACCGGAATGGGTGTGGAACCTGACACATCAGGCCCATGCGCTTGGCATCCCTGTATTTATGAAAGAAGATCTGCTACCTATCATGGGAGAGGCACAGATGGTACAAGAATTTCCCCCGGCTTTTTACCGGGTATTGGAGGAACAGAAGACATGGCGGAAGTAAAAGAGAGCAGCATTCTGATTCAGGATGTAGAAACCAAAAATATTATGACAAAATCCACCCTGCCGGTGGGAGGCTATTCCGTCAATCCTTATGTGGGCTGTACCCATGGCTGCAAATACTGCTACGCCTCGTTTATGAAGCGATTTACCGGGCACACCGAACCGTGGGGTACATTCCTGGATGTGAAACATTGGCCGGCAATCAAAAATCCGCAAAAGTACAAAGGGCAGCGCGTAGTCATCGGTTCAGTGACCGATGGCTATCTGCCCCAGGAGGCTCAGTTTCAGAACACCCGAAAACTTCTTGAGCAGCTCCGGGGCAGCGAGGCAGAAATTCTCATCTGTACCAAGTCAGACTTGGTAATCCGTGACATCGACCTCCTGAAAGAACTGGGAAAGGTCACGGTTTCCTGGTCGATCAATACGCTGGACGAGGATTTCAAAAACGATATGGACAATGCCGTCAGCATTAAGCGACGGCTGGATGCCATGAAGCAGGTTTATGACGCAGGTATCCGCACCGTATGCTTTATTGCTCCGGTTTTTCCCGGTATCACGGATTTTGAGGCTATCTTCCATCAGGTCAGAAATCAATGCGACCTGATATGGTTAGAAAATCTAAACCTGCGAGGCGGATTCAAAAAAGACATCATGGACTATATTTGTAAAAAATATCCTGACTTGGTTCCGCTGTACGACGCTATCTACAACAAGAGGGACAGAAGCTACTTCCGTGGTTTGGAGGATCAAGCGGAACGGCTGGCGAAAGAAAACAGCTGTCCCTTCGTGGACAACGAGCTGCCCTACGGACGAGCAGAGCCTGGGCACCCGGTCATTGTGAATTACTTTTACCATGAGGAAGTGCGTGGCTCGGAAAACAGCGGGCGACGCAACCCCAAAAAATAATTTGTGAAATAAATGGGTTCTGACATGGAGCTGTGCTTCAATGTCAGAACCTTTTTTAGCACTGTTTACCCATTCAGAAGTTTTCTTATCCCTCTTGGAAGGACTTGTACTCCGTCCATTGCTTTTCGATTTTCCCCGCTCTACAATGTAGACAGAACGATTAAATGATAGGGGTTTATCAAGTTTTACATAAAATTATATTACCGGTAAGCATACGATGAGCAGATGTTTTTTATTGCCTTTCGAGTATAGATACGTTAAAATATACTTATTAAGCATGATGAATTTGGGAGGTATTTTTCGTGGAAATTAGAGTTCTTCGATATTTTCTGACTGTAGTAAGGGAAGAAAGTATCACAAAAGCCTCAGAAGTTTTACATATCACGCAGCCGACACTTTCACGTCAGCTTGCACAGATGGAGGAAGATATTGGTGTAAAGCTGTTTGATAGAGGGACACGGAAAATCAAATTGACAAATGAAGGAATACTTCTTCGCCGTCGTGCGGAAGAAATTTTGCAGCTTGTAGATAAGACAGAAAAAGAATTAGTGGAGCAAGAGGAACAGGTGGAAGGTAAAATTTCCATTGGGTGTGGAGAAATTGCTGCTGTACAACTTCTTCCTAAAATAATTGAGTCCTTTCGTCAGAAATATCCCCGTGTTACTTTTGACATTTTTACAGCCACAGCAGATTTGGTAAAGGAACAAATGGATAAGGGACTACTGGATATTGGTTTGCTTCTTGAGCCGGTTGATATGGAAAAATATGAATTTATTCGCTTGAATATAAGGGAAAAATGGGTGGTTCTGATGAAATCGGATGATCCACTCTCCAAGAAAGAAACGGTAAGCGCAAAAGATTTGTCTGTACTGCCTTTGATTCTTCCAAGGCGTATGAATGTGCAGAGTGAGTTGGCAAGTTGGTTTGGCAACTACTATGAGAAACTGGATATTGTTTTTACCAGCAATTTAAGTACGAACAGCGCAATTATGGTGAATGGAGGCTTGGCATATTCATTGGTGATTGAAGGGGCTGTACCGTTCTGGAATCAATCAAAGGTTACATTCAGACCGCTTGATCCGCCACTTACAGCAACAAGTGTATTAGCATGGAAACGTGGTCAGCCGTTTAGCTTAGCAACCACAAAATTCATCAAACATATTCAATGCTTTTTAGGCATGGACAAACCATAAAAACTAAGTATTTGATATAATTCAATTAGAAAATTATAATATAGGTGTAGAGATAAAGCAAACAGCTTTAATTTCTGCACCTATATTTTTTATTGAGGAGGGAGTGCCATTTCATGAAACCGGATTATGATTCCCGTATAAACGCCGGATTAAGCAAAGAAGAAATCGCAAAAATTTCAGGATGCGAAGATCAAGAAATGCAGATAAGGATGTTGCGAAAATATCGGTACAAATTGCTTGATGAGGTACATGAAAAGCAGCAGTCACTTGATGCAATCGATTATATGATCTGTAAAACAAAAAAATAACAATAAGAGGAGGAAAAGGCGTGAATCAGCAAACAACTCTGTTTTCAAACGAGAAGTTGATGGCTATGATTATTCCCCTGTTTTTAGAGCAGCTGCTGATAATGCTTGTAGGGATGGCGGACACACTGGTGGTCAGCTACGCAGGAGAAGCGGCAGTATCCGGTGTTTCACTGGTAAATCAGTTCAATACTATTTTTATTTATCTGTTTACAGCATTGGCATCTGGAGGGGCGGTTGTGATCAGCCAGTATATTGGTAGAAAGAAAAATGATGACGCTGGAGAATCCGCCAGTCAGCTTCTATCATTCTCTACGATTTTTTCCATACTGATCGCAGTGATGGTTCTAATTGGAAATGAAGGGATGCTTCGTCTGATGTTCGGTAAAGTGGAAGATTCTGTGATGCACTCTTGTATTACATACCTTAGGATTTCTGCATATTCCTATCCGGCATTGGCGGTTTACAATGCTGGCTCTGCCCTTTTTCGCAGTATTGGAAAAACCAGTGTGACCATGTATTTGTCGGTAATTTCCAATATCATCAATGTTATTGGAAATTTCATTGGTGTATTTGTTTTGCGTGCAGGTGTTGCAGGTGTTGCATACCCTTCACTGATCGCTCGGACATTTTCAGCCGTGATGATTACAGTACTTTGTTTTCAGAGAAAAAATGAAGTGTTCTATCGCTGCAAGTGGATTTTTCGGTGGAATGTGGATTTCATGAAACAAATTCTAAAAATCGCTATTCCAAATGGGATGGAAAACAGTGTATTCCAGTTAGTCAAAGTAGCATTAAGCGGTATCGTTGCACTTTTTGGAACATATCAGATTGCTGCAAATGGTGTTGCACAAAGTATCTGGTCATTGGCTGCGCTGGCGGGAGTCGCTATGGGTCCCGTATTTATAACGGTCATTGGACAGTGTATGGGAAATGGGGATGCAGATGCTGCGGAGCATTATTTTAAGAGATTGACAAGAATCACATTGCTGATTTCATCGGCATGGAATCTTTTGATTTTTCTTCTGACTCCATTCTTTATGAAATTTTATGCTTTGCAGCCGGAGACCAAACGGCTTGTAATCTGGCTGGTTTTAATCCATAACGTGTTTAATGCAGCAGCATATCCCTTTTCCGGTGCGCTTAGTAATGGGCTGCGGGCAGCGGGTGATGTGAAATTTACCATGTATGTTTCGGTTATATCTACAATAGCAGTGCGTCTCCTTTTATCATGGTTCTTAGGAATTGTTTTGAAAATGGGCGTGATCGGGATTGCCATTGCAATGGTTTGTGACTGGAGCATTCGGGCGGTCATTTTCTTCTGGAGGCAGAAGTCCGGAAAATGGAAAACATTTCAGGTGATATAGATTCATTTATGGGTAAAAAGTCTGTGAGTTGGATGTGGGCATTGTAACAAACGCTGCCCGTTCCATGTAGATCAGGTTGCAAGGATGCAAGAAATTTTAGGCTATTTTAATTCTTGAAGGGAGAATCAATCATGACAGAAAAAGATTTTAAACAGATCTTCCCATTGGGTGAGAAAAATGATGCGTATGCACAATATTTTGTTGGACAGAGTTACCTGTCCATGCTGACAACGGAAAGAGTTGGAATTGCAAATGTAACTTTTGAGCCAGGATGCCGGAATAACTGGCATATTCATCACAAAGGCGGACAGATTTTGCTCTGCACTGCCGGACGTGGATATTATCAGGAGTGGGGAAAAACGGCTCAGGAGATGAAACCCGGTGATGTCATCAATATTGCGCCGGAAGTGAAGCATTGGCATGGCGCTGCTCCTGATAGCTGGTTTTCTCATTTGGCGGTGGAGGTCCCGGCAGAAGGAAGTTCTAATGAATGGTTGGAACCGGTGAAGGAAGAAGAATACAGTAAGCTAAAATAAGGAGACAGATTATGAAAAAGGTAACAGCGGGCAGAGATGCCCTGGGTGATTTTGCACCAAAATTTGCGGAACTGAATGATGACGTGCTGTTTGGAGAAGTGTGGTCACGAGAAGATAAGCTGCCTGCAAGAGACAGAAGCATCGTCACAGTAACAGCACTTATGGCAAGCGGCGTTCTGGACAGCTCTCTTGCCTTTCATATAGGAGAAGCAAAAAAGAACGGTGTTACAAAAGAAGAAATGGCAGAAATTTTGACACACGCTGCCTTTTATGCTGGCTGGCCGAAAGCATGGGCAGCATTCCGCATGGCGAAAGAAATCTATCAGGACTAAGGAGGAAAACATTATGTTAGGAAATTTTTCGTATTCAAATCCGACAAAACTTTACTTTGGAGAGGAGTCTCTTTGTTCTTTGAACGAGGAGCTTCCCAAATATGGAAAAACCGTTCAGTTGATTTATGGCGGTGGTTCTATCAAGAAAAATGGTATTTACAATCAGGTTATGAGATTACTGAAAGATAACGAAAAAGTAGTCGTTGAGGATGGAGGAGTGATGCCAAATCCTACCGTGGAGAAACTGCGGGAGGGTGTTCGGATTGCCAGAGAGAATCATGTGGACTTTCTGCTGGCTGTAGGCGGCGGCTCTTGCTGCGACTATGCAAAAGCGGTTTCCGTGTCTGTTCACTGTGACGAAGATCCATGGGAGAAATATTATATCCGCTTTGAGGAGCCGGATTGTGAGATTGTCCCTGTTGGCTGTGTATTGACTATGGTGGGAACCGGAAGCGAAATGAATGGAGGTGCGGTCATCACCAATCACGATCAAAAGCTGAAAATCGGTCATGTGTTTGGAGATGCTGTAATGCCAAAGTTTGCAATCCTGAACCCGAAATTCACTTTTACATTGCCGAAGAAGCAGATGGTGGCTGGAATTTATGATATTTTCAATCATATCTGCGAGCAGTATTTCTCTGGGGAGGACGACAATACCAGCGATTATATCAGCGAGGCACTGATGAAATCGGTAATTCACAGTTCGAGAATTGCCATTCAGAATCCAGAGGACTATGAGGCAAGGTCGAATATCATGTGGGCTGCAACCTGGGCACTGAATACGCTTGTTTCCAGAGGAAAAAGTACCGACTGGATGGTTCATATGCTTGGTCAGGCAGTAGGAGCATATACGGATGCAACTCACGGAATGACGCTTTCTGCGGTGTCACTTCCTTACTATCGGTATATTATGCCTTATGGTCTTAGCAAGTTTTGCCGTTTTGCTGTGAATGTGTGGGAGGTCAATCCTGCTGGAAAAGCTGATGAACAGGTTGCCAGAGAAGGGCTTTCCTGTATGGAAGTTTGGATGAAAGAACTGGGACTTACAATGAATCTCCATGAGTTGGGGGCAACAGAAGAAATGTTGCATGGTATTGCAAATGGAACCATCATCATGGAAGGTGGATATAAGGTGTTGAATCATGATGAGGTATTGGAGATTTTGAAGAACAGTTTGTAAGCATTCAAGTAGGAGCTTTTATAACGATAATATAATAGAGAAAGACAAGTGTTGTGAAAGAAATTTTTCTTTGATGGTGCTTGTCTTTTTTTATTCATCACTTGACATTGTGGCAAAGAACTGATGAGCCAGGACGAGATTGCAGTCATGGATGGCAGCAAGTGTATCATGCAGCTTAGGGCGTGAGACCTTTTTTCTCAGACAAGTTTGATATAACGAAGCATAAGCAGTACCCGCTGTTATCCGATTATGACAAAAAGAATGAGTTTGACATTGAAAAATACGTCAAGAACCGCAACAGACTCCGCTTTAAGAGGAATGATGTGGTGGATGAGGTATGCGATGTCGGAGAAATCATAGCTTAACTTCTGGACATTGTGACCAGAAGTTGTTTTACAACTGAATATGGAACTTATGACATGGGAGCTTTTCTAAAAATTATAATTCAGAGAAGCTCCCTTTTTATTTTTGGAAAAAGGAGACAAACAAATGGGCTTTTTTACAACATCAGTAACAGGACTTAAAACAGTAGTAACCGCAATCGGCGCAGGTGTATGGGGCGTTATCAATCTTCTTGAAGGATACGGAAATGATAATCTCGGTGCAAATGCTCATGTGCGGTAAAGTAACACACAAGAATTTGATAGACAGCCACTCGCTTTTCCGAATGTATTTACATCTTTTCTCTTGACAGGTTCACACAAACCGCCTATACTGTGCTTATCGAATAAGTACGCTTATTACGATAAGTACACATGGTGAGGTGAGCAAGTGGAGATTATCATAAGTAATAGCAGTGATAAGCCTATTTACGAACAAATCTGTATGCAAGTAAAAAGTTTTATTATGGACGGCACATTATCTGCTGGCGAAGCCCTCCCTTCTATGAGAGCTTTAGCAAAAGATTTACATATCAGTGTTATTACCGTTCAGAGAGCATATGAAGATTTAACGAGAGATGGATTTATAGAAACTGTATCTGGAAAAGGCAGTTTTGTAGCATCACAGAATAGGGAATTTATTCAAGAGGAACAGTTACGAATTGCTGAAGAACTTTTACAAAAGGTCGCAGAAATTGGTCGAGCACATGGCATTAGTCTTGGGCAAATGACGAATATTCTAAAACTATTTTACGAGGAATAACGAGAGGTGACAGGCATGGATAACAACATTTTGATGCAGAATTTATGCAAGCAATTCGAGGATTTTTCTTTGGACAATGTTTCGTTCAAAGTCCCTAAAGGCAGGATTGTAGGTTTTATTGGTGAGAATGGTGCAGGAAAAAGCACTACTATCAATCTGATATTAAATGAACTAAGCAAAGATAGCGGACAGATACAAGTCTTTGGAATAGACCATACAATTCCAACTGTCAAAGAAAATATTGGCGTCGTTTTTGATGAATGTAATTTTCATGATGTGTTTACAGCCGCAGATATTGAAAAAATCTTGAAAGAAGTTTATAAGACATGGGATAGTAACCTTTTTTCACAATACTTGAAAAAATTCAAAATCCCGACCAAGAAAACGATTGGCACATTTTCTAAAGGCATGAAAATGAAGTTGTCTATCATTTGTGCTATGGCACATAGACCTAAACTGTTGATTTTGGACGAAGCAACAACAGGTCTTGACCCCGTTGTGCGTGATGAAGTATTAGACCTATTTTTGGAATTTATCCAAGATGAAGATTGCTCTATCTTCTTTTCGTCGCATATTACTTCGGACATACAAAAAATTGCAGACTATGTGATTTTAATTCATCAGGGAAAAATCATTTTCGAGGAACAGAAAGATAATCTTGTTTATAATTATGGCGTGGCAAAGTGCGGAAAAGAAAAATTTGCACAGCTTTCCTCTGATGATTATATCATACACCGAACTACAAATATGAGCGTGGAGTGTCTTGTTCATGACAAGGAAGCATTCAAACGAAAATACAAAAACATCATTGTGGATAATGCCACATTAGAAGATATTATGCTTTTCTATGTTAAAGGAGGTACATCATGCGAGGATTGATATATAAAGACATATCCATTTTCTTCAAGAGTATTGATAAGAAACTTATTCTGATTGCAGCAGCAGCTATTGTTCTGCTTATTTTCAATGCTGGAATTTATGCTGGCTTATTTGCTTCCGTTATGTTTGCCATGACAATCGGTATGCAAAATATTATGAGTTTCGCAAGTGATGAAAAGGCAAGCTGGAAAAAATATCAATTAGCTATGCCGATAAGCAATTTTACTGTTGTTGCAAGTAAATATGTTTCCGTAATATATACTGTTGCAATCAGCATTTTGGGAAGCATTGCGTTCAATAGTTTATCCAGCATAATTTTTCAAAACTTTGATATGCGTATCTGGTTATTTTCGATTGCAGCAGCAATTATTATCCCATTATTATGGACAGGAATTTGCTTGCCATTAACTTATTGGTTTGGTTTTCGTTCTGCGCAAACTATGGGATTGATTGTGGTAATTCCAATGTTTTACTTTGTAAAATATTTTGAAGATGGGCCGGGAATGGCTGCTATGGTAAATTCTGTTCAAATCTGTTATAATATGATTCAAAGGGCGTTTTTCACAGAACCTGCCTATATGCAGCACATTTGCTGTGTACAGGCGAAACAAATAGAATGATGAAGAACGGAAAGAAAGATATGAGTGATAAACTGAAATTAAAAGGGCATATGAAAGCATTCATGCGGTGGCCTCTGATTCTCTCGGCTTTACTGATCGTACTTAATATCTGGGTATATTTTGTCAGCGTGAAGGCTGGTATTATTGTGTCAGGTGGAATCCTGATTTATGTGGGATGTGCAGTAATAATACTCCGATGCCACAGACCGTTCATTGTAAATGAACTGATAGCCTTTGCCAATCAGTATGATTCGCTTGAAAAGAGAATCCTTGAAGAACTGGCATTGCCCTATGCCATTATGGATATGAATGGCAGAATGATCTGGTCCAACAAAGTATTTGCGGAGCTTACAGGTAAAGATCAGTTTTATAAGAAAAATGTCAGCACTGTTTTTCCGGATGTAACAGCTGACAAATTACCGGTTGCAGATAAGAAAGAGACTGCTGAGATCAGTACTCGATTTGGAGAGAAGACTTATCGTATTTCCATGCAGAGGGTGTCTCTTGGTGAAGTGGTTGCCAAAAGTGAGTTTCTGGAGAATTCAAACAGGAATGTCAGCCTGATCGCCATGTATCTGTATGACGATACAGAACTGAAGTCTTACATTAAAAAGAATGAAGACAATAAGCTTGTTGTAGCGTTGGCTTATCTGGATAACTATGAGGAAGCACTCGAGAGTGTAGAGGATGTGAGACGTTCACTTCTGATTGCTCTGATTGACCGGAAGATTACGAAATATTTTTCCAATTTCGATGGTCTTGTAAAGAAACTTGAGAAGGACAAATATTTCCTGATCATGCGCCAGAGTTCGCTTGAGGCTCTGAAAGAACAGAGATTTCATATTCTGGACGAGGTTAAAACAGTTAATATCGGAAATGAGATGGCAATCACTTTGAGTATTGGTGTGGGACTGAATGCCTCCACGTATATTCAAAATTATGAGTATTCACGTATTGCTATAGAGATGGCACTTGGACGTGGCGGTGATCAGGTTGTTATTAAGAATGGAAATAATATTACCTATTACGGCGGAAAGACTCAGCAGATGGAGAAGAATACCCGCGTAAAAGCCAGGGTAAAAGCGCAGGCACTGAAAGAGTTTATGAGTACGAAAGACAGAGTCGTTGTCATGGGACATAAAATCACAGATGTGGATGCGTTGGGAGCAGCAATCGGTATTTTCCGTGCAGGTAAAACACTTGGAAAATCTGTCAGTATTGTAGTGAATGATCCGACAAAATCTATCAGACCGTTGATCGCAGGATATGTGAATAATCCAGACTACGAGCCATCTATGTTTGTGGACAGCGAGCAGGCTAAAGATATGGTAGATAACAATACAGTGGTGGTTGTAGTTGATACTAACAGACCAAGCTATACGGAATGCGAGGAGCTTCTGCACATGACAAAGACAATTGTTGTGCTGGATCATCACAGGCGGGGAAGCGAAGTGATAGAGAATGCGGTGCTTTCCTATGTGGAGCCTTATGCATCCTCAGCCTGTGAGATGGTAGCAGAGATCCTGCAGTATTTCTCGGATGACCTGCGTATCCGCAATATGGAGGCTGACTGTCTCTATGCGGGAATTATGATCGATACAAACAATTTTACTACAAGAGCAGGTGTACGTACCTTTGAGGCTGCTGCATTCTTAAGAAGGAGTGGAGCAGACGTGACCAGAGTACGTAAACTGTTAAGGGATGATCTGAAATCTTATCAGGCACGTGCAGAAGCAGTGAGAACTGCACAGATTTACAGAGAATGCTATGCCATTGCCAGATGTCCAAGTGAAAATCTGGACAGTCCTACAGTTATAGGAGCACAGGCAGCCAATGAGCTTCTGAATATTGCAGGGGTTAAGGCATCCTTTGTACTGACTCAGTACAATAATGAAGTTTATATCAGTGCCAGGGCTATTGACGAAGTCAATGTACAGGTAATGATGGAAAAGATGGGCGGAGGCGGTCATATGAATATTGCCGGTGCCCAGGTCAAGGCTTCTCCGGATGAGGTGGAGAGAATGCTTAAAGACATCATAGATCAGGAATATCAGGAGGAAAACACAAAATGAAAGTAATCTTACTTGAAGACGTAAAAGCACTTGGAAAAAAGGGACAGATCGTAAATGTAAGTGACGGATATGCAAGAAACATGATCCTTCCTAAGAAACTGGGGCTGGAGGCAACTCCTAAGAATTTAAATGATCTGAAACTTCAGAAAGCAAACGAAGAGAAGGTCGCAAAAGAAGTATATGAAGCAGCACAGGCATTTGCAAAGGATCTCGAGACAAAAGAAATCATCCTTACACTGAAAACAGGAGAAGGCGGAAGAACCTTTGGTTCCGTTTCTTCCAAAGAAATCTCTGAAGCAGCAAAGAAACAGTTGAATCTTGACATTGATAAAAAGAAACTGCAGCTTCCTGAGCCAATCCGTACACTTGGTGTTACCCAGGTGCCTGTCAGATTACATCCTAAGGTAACAGGAACTCTTAAAGTATGGGTAAAAGAAGCATAAGTCTTCCGGAGGGATAAAGAATGGAAGAAGCGCTGATTAAAAGAATACTCCCCCACAGTATAGAGGCAGAGCAGTCTGTAATCGGCTCAATGATTCTGGACAGAGATGCGATCCTTGTGGCATCTGAGATACTTACCAGTGATGATTTTTATCAGAAACAATATGGCATCATCTTTGATGCAATGGTGGAATTGTGTAATGAAGGGAAACCGGTAGATCTGGTGACCCTTCAGAATCGTTTAAAGGAGAAAGAACTCCCGCCGGATATCAGCAGTATGGAATATGTAAGAGATCTGATCTCAGCGGTTCCTACTTCTGCAAATGTGAAGTACTACGCAAAGATTGTCAGTGAGAAAGCAGTCCTTCGCAGACTTATCAAGGCAAATGAAGAGATTGCCAACACCTGCTATCTGGAGAAGGAGAATACAGAGATTATTCTGGAAGAAGCAGAAAAAAAACTGTTCAATATTCTCCAGAGACGCAACAATGAAGAATATGTTCCAATCCAGCAGGTAGTTCTGAATGCCATTAATAACATTGAGAAAGCGTCTAAGCTTAAAGGTTCTGTAACAGGTATTCCCACAGGCTTTATGGATCTGGATTATAAAACATCCGGTATGCATCCTTCTGATCTGGTGCTGATCGCAGCCCGTCCTTCCATGGGGAAAACAGCCTTTGTACTGAACATTGCACAGTATATGGCATTCCGAAAGGATGTCACAGTTGCCATATTCAGTCTGGAAATGTCAAAGGAACAGCTGGTGAACCGACTTCTGGCAATGGAATCTCATGTAGATTCCCAGAATATGAGAACAGGTAATCTGAAAGACGAGGACTGGACAAAACTGGTAGAAGGAGCAGATATTATCGGTAAATCTAATCTGATCATTGATGACACGCCGGGTATTTCTATTGCGGAAATGCGCTCCAAATGCAGGAAATATAAGCTGGAACATAATCTCGGGATTATCATGATCGATTATCTGCAGCTGATGAGCGGAAGTGGAAAAAGTGATTCCAGACAGCAGGAAATTTCAGATATTTCCCGTTCTCTGAAAGCTCTTGCCAGAGAACTGAATGTACCGGTGATCGCATTGTCTCAGCTCAGCCGTGCGGTGGAACAGCGTCCGGATCACAGACCAATGCTTTCGGATCTTCGAGAATCCGGAGCCATTGAGCAGGATGCCGATGTGGTAATGTTTATTTACCGAGATGACTATTATCACAAGGATACCGAAAAGAAGGATATTGCGGAGATTATTATTGCAAAACAAAGAAACGGTCCCATTGGAACTGTGGAGCTGGTATGGCTGCCAAGATATACTCAGTTTGTAAATATGAAAAAGTAGAAAGCCAGGTGAACAGTAATATTTTGAAAAATCCTGTCAATGAAATTTCCTTGCAATCTGTTCGGGATATTTTTATAATAAAATATGCATCGGACAGGAGGGATAGCCTTGGAACAGAAATATACTGTGACTCAGGCGGCGGAAATCCTGGGAGTGAGAACTTCTGTTCTCAGATACTGGGAGGAGGAACTGCAGCTGCGTATCAGCAGAAATGCACAGGGACATCGTTACTACACAGGATATGATATTACTCTTCTGGCTAATATAAAGGAACTTAAGAAAAGAGGACTGGCACTTCGGGCAATCAAAGAACTGCTTCCGAAAATTGCCTGTACTGAGCCGGGAGACGGAAACAGTAAGGTAAAGCTTCTGGAAACTTCACAGGAAAGGGACAACAGGATTCTTGAATTTCAGAAAATCATGGAGAGGCTGATCAATCAGGAACTCCAGATGAAGAGAGAGGGAGAAATACAGTGTCGCAATCTGGATGAAGCCATACGAAACAGACAGCTTGCAAGAAAAGAAGCGGCAGCAGCCCGGGAGAAAAAGTCCAGAAAAAAACACAGAACAGCATAATAAAAAATTGCCGTCCTCAGTCAGATGACTGAAGAACGGCAATTTTTGTTTTGGTCAAATTACTGCAGTACAGTAATACTGATATTATTCTGCTGGATGAATAGCTTCTGTTGGGCAAGCGTCTGCGCATGTACCACAGTCTAAGCATGCATCAGCATCGATTACATAATGCT
>ERZ825670.2627-NODE-2627-length-16566-cov-2.246442_pt1 | contig 16566 bp, 13 predicted proteins | sample MGYA00519929_ERZ825670 | MGnify/ENA primary metagenome ERZ825670 (study PRJEB31778, sample SAMEA3449207) | human gut metagenome | biome: human gut; feature: human-associated habitat; material: faeces | place: United Kingdom | collected 2010/2012 ...
GCCGTAAGAGCAGTAGAAGCCGTGCACGATATACTTCTGGCATTGCCGGCAGCCGTTCATCTCGAACACGACATCGCATATCACATACATATCAAAGGAATCGTGATCAATGCGGTCATATCTGCCTTCCTCGATGATGACAGTTTCGATCTCGGCATCCTGTGGAACGCCCCACGGCAGCGGAAGCCGACGATAGCAGTGCAGTTTTCGGATATACTGACCGTACTCCAGTGTGTAGTTCCATTTGAGAAAATCGGTGAAGGACACGATCTCCGGCAGTTCTCCGTGCCAGTCGGGGTTACGGATCACTCTGTACTGTCCCGGATGCAGCTTATCGGGAATGGTGAGAAACGGTCCTCTGTCAAGATATATAGTCATTTACGCCCTCCTGTTTCGCAACTTATGGTATTTCCAACATAGCTCCTGTCTCTTGTTCTGTATATCTATCGTGGCGAAGTGGGTTGATGGCGAAGTTGTCAGTATTTTGACCGGCAGCCTGTCCTGTCACACACCTTAAGACGGACACACTGCACCAGCCTTCGGTCTCATTTTCCTGTAGGCGGAATACCGACATTGCTATTATATCACACCGTCAAACGAATTGCAAGTGCAATTTTGTATTGACAAAACACCCATTGTGTGCTATAATGTGATCAAAGATGCAATGCCTACGCCAAATTTCGCATTTCTAACGTTTTCAGCGTTGAAAAGTCTTTGATAAACTTTGTAGGGTTGCACAGATTTCAATAAGAATATTTGTTCGTTTTGAGGATTGACTATCCCATACATTCTTGAAGGAGAGCTTTGTAATGAAACAGCGTAAGAAACCGAATATCTCAGTCTCACAGGGAGGCAAGGATATTAAGAGTAACATCTCTGATCCTGCCCACCGTAAGGACGCTCACGCGGTTGGCGGTCGCATCAAATACTACAGGGAGCGTCTAAAATTAGATCAGAAAGTGATTGCAGAAAAAATCGGCGTGACCTCAAATGCTATCAGTAACTGGGAGAACGGAAGAACCCGCCCGGATTTCAGCGTTGTTCCTAAGCTATGTGACGCACTTGGTATCACGCTGTATGAACTATATGGCATCGAAAACAAGCAAGATACCTATACTGATAAGGAAAAGTCTATGGTGGAGAGATACCGTGGACTGTCGTATCCGCACCAGCTTGCAATGGACAGTCTGCTATCCTCGCTTGAAGCGGCAGAGACTGTCGGCAGCTTCCCGGAGATCATCAAACTGACACTCTGCGACAAGGGGCTTGCAGCAGGCTTTGACGGCGGGGCGGAGTTTGAGGACAACGGAACACCGATCTATCTGTATCCGAATACGAACACAGCAATACGGCAGGCAGACCTTGTGTTTCCTGTCAACGGCGACAGTATGGAGCCTGAGTATCATGACGGCGACCTTGTTCTTGTGGAGAAGTATCCCGGCTGTCCGGAGCTGCAATACGATGAGGTCGGCGCTTTCATGGTTGGAAACAGTACATACATAAAGATATATGAGGAAGAAGGTCTGGTATCGTTTAATGATAAGTATGATACCATGACATTCACAGAATATGACAATGTCACTCTGATCGGGCGCGTTCTCGGTATCCTTGAGCCTGCATCCGTAGCAAGTAAAAGAGATGCCGAGCGATATGAAACCATGCATCAGGATGATGAGGAGTAATGCAGATGGCAAAACTGATATTCAGATACGGCGCAATGGGCAGTTCCAAGACAGCCAATGCGCTGATGGTACGCTATAACTATGTGGAAAAAGGCAAGAAGGTCGTTCTGCTCAAGCCGAAATGCGAGGACCGAGACGGCGCAAAGATCATAAAATCGCGCATCGGTCTGGAAGATCCCTGCGAGTTTGCGGAGGACTTTCTGGATCAGTACAGCGGTGAGCATTATGACTGTATTATTGTAGATGAGGTGCAGTTTCTCGCTCCGGAGGTCATCGACAGGCTAAGTGATCTGGTAGACGAGCGTAATATAACCGTCATCTGCTACGGTCTGCGGACGGACTTCCAAAACCATCTGTTCCCCGGTGCGAAGCGGCTTATGGAGCTTGCGGATGACATTGAGCAGATCAAAACGATTTGCTGGTGCGGCGAGCGGGCGCACTTCAATGCACGGATACTGAATGGGCAGATGGTCACAGAGGGAGAGCAGGTTCAGCTCGGCGGCAACGAGAGCTACATTGCGCTCTGCCGGAAACATTACAAGGAGAGAATTATATCCGATCCGAATACCTGAATCCATCGAAGGACGGTGATTTTCATGTGTACACGGTTTTATGTAGAGCCGCATTATTTTCAGCCTCTTATAACAAGAGCGCAGAAAATCAAACTTGCTGATGATATGATGAGACATCTCAGCAAGCCGCTGACCATGTGCGGTGAGATGCGTCCGACCGATGTTGTCGCTGTCCTCGCTCCGAACAAGGACGGTAAAATGGCTGTGTTCCCGATGCTATGGGGGGTTAGCCACGAGACGACCGATGCTCCTGTAGTGAATTGCCGCTTGGAGACAGCAAGCCAGAAGGAAATGTGGAAGGACTCATGGTTCCGGCGGCGGTGTGTGATTCCCTGTAGCTGGTATTTTGAGTGGGAACACTTCAGAAGCCCGGACGGAAAGCGGTCAAAGGCCGGGGATAAGTATCTGATACAGCCGAAGGATAGTCATTCGACGTTGCTTGCCGGATTGTATCGAATCGAGGAACGCAAAGGACTGCAAGTGCCGGTGTTCTCGGTTCTTACACGAGACGCTATAGGAGATTTGCGAGGAATACACGACCGAATGCCGCTGATACTGCGGCGGGAAGATGTGGCTGCATGGGTTCGACCGGACGGGAATCCGAGGGAGATAGCTGAGAACGGCTTGACGGAGATGTGCCTGGAGAAAACCGGATAATATGAGACTCTGTGGAGGAACACATCGTATGAGGCAGTGCATTCTGCCGCAGAGCCTTTTTGTATTGCTTGCCAATTGTCCGATGTTGTCAGCGAAGATGCGTCTGTGGTTGGATGCAAGAAATTTACTTTTTAGACGAAAAAGTGCGGATTGTGTATTGAAAAAACCAGCGGATTGTGGTATGATGGATTATGGGGTTATTTACCCATTCGCAAATTTCACCTGTACTGGAGGGAGCGGGTATGCACACCATAGAATTACCACCATATGCACCCACATTGATCGAATCCACAAGAGCAATCGGCTACTCATTAGATGCAGCAATTGCAGATATTATCGATAATAGCATTGCTGCCTGCTCTAAAAATATAGATATATTTTTCTTCCCCGTTGGCGATGCTTACATAGCTGTGCTTGATAATGGTAACGGTATGGATGCATCTGAAATTGATATAGCTATGCAGTATGGAAGCAGAAATCCATTAGATGTAAGAGCTACAAATGACCTTGGAAGATTTGGTTTAGGTTTAAAAACTGCGTCATTATCACAGTGCCGAGTCCTCACTGTTATCTCTAAGAAAGGTAATAGCATAGAGGGAAGAAGATGGGATATCGACTATGTTGCACAAACTGGTCAATGGTCATTAATTATACTTGATTCCGATGAGATGTGTACTGTTCCACATTTTGAAGCTTTATGTCAATATGAATCCAGTACACTAATTGTATGGCAGAAGTTGGATCGGCTGAAATCCGGTGAAATAAACTTTGAAGATGTACTTGGAAAAAAGATAGATGGTGTTAGAGAACATATCGCACTTGTATTTCACAGGTACTTATCTGGTGAACCAGGACTGAAAAGAATAAAAATAAGTATCAATAACACCGCTATAGCTCCATTCGATCCGTTTCTATCTGGGAAAAGTCAGCAACCTATGGATGATGAAATACTAAAAATCCGTGGAGAGAAAATAATTGTCAGACCGTATATTCTACCACATACATCGAAAATGACGACAGAGGAAATCAAGCGATTAGGTGGAAAAGATGGATTGAGAAAGCAGCAAGGCTTTTATGTTTACCGAAATAAGCGCCTTCTTGTGTGGGGGACATGGTTCAGAATGATGCGAAAAGGAGACTTATCAAAATTAGCACGTATACAAGTTGATATTCCCAACACACTGGATGATCTGTGGACACTGGATATAAAAAAATCCTCTGCTCTACCGCCAGCGGAGGTACGGAAAAATCTGGAACTAATAATCGAAAAAATAGCGGAGAAAAGCAAACGGACTTGGGTGTTCCGCGGGAAGAAGGAAACGGATGATTCCATTGCACATGTATGGAATCGGATGAAAGCATCAAAGGGCGGCTTTTATTACGAAATCAACCGAGATCATCCGGTGGTAGAACAGATTCGTAATAATCCTGAGTCGGCTCCAAAGTTAATAGAGAGCCTGCTTCACTTAGTTGAATCATCTTTGCCACTAAATCAACTCTATATTGATTTAAATAATGACGAGCAAATTAAAAATGACCAAAGCATATCTGAAAAAGAAATAATACAGATGATAAGGGATGTTCTTGCAGTACAATCTTCGCTTGAAGCTCAGAAGCGAATGTTGGAAATGCTTGAAACGATAGAACCTTATATCAATTATCCTAATGCTATTAAAGCTATAAAAAAGGAGTTCGGGATATGAGTACAAATACATATGAGCCTCTTGAAAATATGATTTCGGCTGGAATCAATTCTGATTTTCCGGAAGCACCTCCGACAGAAGCTGAGTTTAATGAAAAAGCCGATAGCCTTCGCATGGCGTTGCAGGGAGTATACCCTGTTACTGACGAAGAGTTTGAAGGTATCAAACGTCGACTCAGAGAAAGAATTGCCGTCCAAATGGACATCGGTGTGTATATCCAAGACCGAAATAACGGTCACCAGTCATGGCTGCCGGCTAAGAAGTCGCAATTTGAGTTTTTCTTCTGGGATCGATATAAACGTTACCTTGAAGGCGCAAAGCACTGGAATTCGCGTGTAACTGCTTCGTTAGGACAAGTGGCAGAGGAAATTCTGGATTTATGCGGTGATCCTTCGCAGGAAGCCTTTTCTATTCGCGGGCTTGTACTAGGAGATGTCCAATCAGGTAAAACTGCTAATTATACTGCGATTTGTAATAAGGCGGCAGATACGGGCTATCGCTTGATTATCGTTCTCGCCGGTATGATGGAAAATCTGCGTCAACAAACACAAGAACGCCTTGATGCTGAATTTGCAGGCAGAAAAAGTGAGTATTTCCTTGATCCTAAAGCTGCTGAAGAAACAAAGAATATACCGGTCGGAGTCGGAAAGTACTGTGGACAGACAGGTGCTTCAAAAAAAATCGCATCGTTCACATCTGTAAGCAAAGACTTTGACAGCGGCATTTTGCGTAGTAACAACCTTAGCCTCGAAAATGTAAATTGCCCGGTATTGCTGGTAATCAAGAAGAATAAGAGAATTCTGAATAACTTGATTACTTGGTTACGCAAAAACAACACTCTAAACGCAAATGGCAAAATTGCAGATCTACCGTTATTACTGATTGATGATGAAGCCGATAATGCTTCAGTAAATACAAAAGATCCTGATTCTGATCCGACTGCAATTAATGCGGGAATCAGATCATTGCTTGGATTATTTCAACGTGTTACATATCTTGGAATAACCGCTACACCTTTTGCAAACATCTTCATTGATCCCACAATAGATGAAGATTTATTTCCCGCTGACTTTATTTACACATTAAAACCGCCAACAGATTATATCGGTGCAGAGCGAATTTTCGGAGAGAACAGTGACTCCGAACATATGCTTGAGGAAATTGATACTGTCGAAAAAGAGGCATACATCCCCACAAAGCATAAAAAAGATTTGATTGTAGATGATTTGCCTTCGGATATGTATAAAGCAGCATATTATTTCCTGCTTGTCAACGCAATAAGGGATTATCGAGGCGATCTCGGAACTCATAGAACTATGATGGTTCATGTCAGCTTATTTACTGATGTTCAAGGACAAATCAAAGATATTTATAATGAATGGCTTGTCAACGTACAATCTGCGTTGCGTAACTACTCGAAATTATCGCCTGAAAAAGCAGAAGAAATACACCATATTCACATGCTTCACCAAGTGTGGGATGAGTTCAGTTTAACTAATATCGCCGGTGTTTCGTGGGAATGTATATTAAACGACTATCTTTGGAAAGCTGCAGAGCCGGTGTGCGTTAGAGCTGTAAACAGCAAGACCGGCGCTGCTAGCTTGGATTACTATGCTCATATTGAGGATGGACTGAGAGTTATCGCAGTCGGCGGAAATAGTATGTCAAGAGGTCTTACATTAGAGGGACTTTGTGTTTCGTACTTTTTCCGCAATACACAAATGTATGATACCCTTATGCAAATGGGGCGCTGGTTCGGTTACAGACCGAATTACGGTGATCTTGTTAAGATATGGCTGTCTATTGATGCTATAGACTGGTACGGTCAGATAACAAGAGCAGCAGAAGAATTGAAGGATGAAATTACCGCTATGCGTAATGCTCATCAAACGCCACGTGATTTTGGATTAAAGGTTCGCCAAGATCCCGGAACTCTCATTGTTACTGCGCGTAATAAAATGCGTACAGCTACGCAGCTTAACCAGCCGGTAACAGTATCAGGGCATTTACTTGAGACTCCACGCTTAAAGTCTGCACCTGTAATCCTCAAAGAAAACGAGCAAGTGTTCAAGAGCTTTATTGCAAAACTTGATGAAATGGGAACAAGGCTTGAGCAAGATGTTGAAAGAACTCAAGGACACTTTTTCTGGGAAAAGGTATCTGGAATCGCCATCGCTCAATTCCTACGCGACTTTGAGACACACCCTTGGCATTTGAGCTTTAATGGACGCGCTTTAGCTGAGTATACTGAAAAGTATCATTCCGGTGATGAGTGGGATGTTGTTCTTGTCTCCAGCGGTGAAGGAACAGCCTATCCATATCCAATAAAATGTGGAGATACAGAACTTGTATTACAGCAAACCGCCAAGCGAAAAGTATCAATAAAAAATAAGAGTATTTACGTCAGTGGTACTAAAGTTCGTGTCGGATCAGGTGGCTGTACAAAGATAGGCTTACTTAAGGACGAAATCAGAGAGGCCGCAGATGCATTTAAAAGAGAAAAGAACAAAAAGAATGTCCCAGATGAAGCATATTTAATTGAAAAGAGAGCGCCGATTCTAATGCTCCATATTATCGAAGTAAGTGAAGTTATTGATTCTGACGATCCTGCATATAGGGTTCCAGAATTCTTGTTTGCAATCGGTGTCGGCATTCCCAAAAACAAACTTGGTAATAGAACTGTCACATACATGGCCAACATGGTTGAAATAGAAAATTGGATCGCACCGGAAGAGGATTACTATGATGAATGATTATGAACAGCAATTACACAATGCTTGGAATCGTGTAACATACAATGGTGCTACTGTCCGACTTGCCGTTCAGCATCCCCTTGAATGGTATGTTGGATACTATACCGTCTCTCAAAAGGCTGTTATTCTTATCAGTGACTCTCCTGTAAAAAATGTTGAATCACTGAAAAGCATCGCATTTAATTGCGCACAACGTCAAGACGGAAAATACGCACTTGCTTTTATACTTCTTTCAAAAGAAATGGAAGAGGTTTACATAACAATGTGTGGCGACATAATTCGTTTTTCAAGTGTTGAATCGGCTCCTGCAAAAGCACTAATTCAAGTAATAGGCAGATACAAGCAGTGGATCAAACTGCTAGAGCATCAAAGAAGTGCCTTAATGGGAACTTCTGCGCAAAAAGGCCTTATCGGGGAATTATACTATCTTAAAACCCGCTTAGAATCAGGTATGAACGAAGAAGAAGCATTAATAGGCTGGGTTGGTCCAGAGGGTGCGGATCAGGATTTTCAATACACCGATGGATGGCACGAGATTAAAGCTACGGGCATATCCTCATCGGAAATTGGAATTTCATCAATTGAACAGCTTGACAATGATGAAACAGGAGAGTTGATCATTGTTCGCATAGATAAATGTGCTGATGAGAAAAAAGGAAGTATCACCCTACGGTCTATAGTACAGTCCATCTTTCCTCTTTTACATAGTAATTACTCAGCACTTGAAGCGTTCAATGCCAAACTTAATAAAGTAGGATATATGGATCTTCCAGAATACGATCAGCAGTTTTACTATATATCGGGAAAAGAAACCTATGCGGTTGATTGTGACTTTCCGCGCTTAAGACGGGTTTCTCTCCCATCCGAAGTAACCCAGTGCAATTATTCCCTGAGTATAGCTGGCATAGAAAAGTGGAGAAAATAAGGAGATGACCTTATGGATTCGCAAGAGTTTAGACAAGAATTTCTTACAAGTGTTAAGACGGCTGCCGCAGTATCAGGAGAAGGATCATGCGCTGCATTTGTCGATGAAATGGCTCAGTATTTAATTGATGTAGAGGTACTTGCAGATTTTCAGCCGTCATTCTATACTGCTACTAAAAGCAATAAGAAATACCGCGTTGACGGGTACAATTACGATGATTTTGATAATTCTTTGTATCTGATTATAGCCTCTTATTCCAGAGAAGAGAGCACGCTAACAAATGCTATTGCGAATCGTTTATTCGGTCAACTTCGCCTGTTCATAGAGATGGCCTTGAAAAGCAATTTATATGAGCAGATAGAAATGAGTACTCCCTGCTCGGATCTAATCGATTTAATGCGGCGAAACAAGGAGCGTATTCGCAAATATAAGCTCATTATTAATCATATCGTACCATTTAGGCTTAAATATGCTCGCAAGAATAAGTCTGAAATACCTGTTGAAGGACAGATTTGGGATCTTGAACGATTATACAGAGTTTGCTGTTCTGATTTGAGTCGTCAGATAGTCGAAATCAACTTTTTAGATTTCTGTGAGGAAGGAATCCCTTGTATTGAAGCAAGCAACGCTAAATCAGAAAACTACACAAGTTACCTCGGAATAATCCCAGGTAGTGTGTTAGCTGATATCTACGATAAATATGGCAGTCGATTGCTTGAAGGTAATGTCCGGTCGTTTCTATCGACAAAAGTTGCCGTTAACAAACAGATCCGCACAACGCTTTTGAAAGAGCCGAAAATGTTCTTTGCATTTAATAATGGCATATCTGCCACTGCATTAGGTGTGGAAATTGCGGATACAGATCATGGTCGATTTATTACATTCGCACGTGATTTCCAAATTATTAATGGCGGTCAAACCACTGCGTCTATTTCTAATGCACGTTTTAGAGATAAAGCAGTTCTTGATGAAGTGTTCGTTCAGATGAAATTAACTGAGATTGCTGATACAGCATCTCAAGATGATACCGACACTTTAATCCGAAATATATCAAGATCCTCAAATAGTCAGAACAAAGTCAGCGATGCCGATTTCTTTGCAAGCCATCCATTCCATCGGCGCATGGAAACTATCTCACGGAAGTTGTTTGCGCCCGCAACAGACGGCGCACAGTATGAAACAAAGTGGTTTTATGAACGCGCAAGAGGTCAATATTTACAAGAGCAGATGCATCTTACACCTGCTAAGAAAAGACAGTTTGCGCTTCAGCACCCCAAAAATAAAGTCATTAAGAAAACCGACTTAGCAAAAGTTCAAAACACATGGCTTATGAATCCTCATATTGTAAGCCGCGGTGCGCAGACTAATTTTAATGCATTTGCGGAATGGATTGACGATATGTGGGAAAAAGACGATTCTGTTTTCAATGAAAGGTATTATCAATCGACTGCGGCCTTACTTCTGATGTTTCAGTTTCTTGAAAGACAAATCCCAAAACTTTCGTGGTATGAAGGCGGTTATCGAGCAAATATTATCTACTATACCGTAGCTTTGTTTCACTTACTAATCACACGGCAATTTCCCGGAAACGACTTTGATTTAATACTGATTTGGAATAAACAAGATTTACCCGATATTGTTCAGCATTCTCTACTTGAAATATCAGAAAAAGTATTCTATACTATAACTGATCCCAAACGTAGCATAATCAACGTCACGCAGTGGTGTAAAAAACAGGATTGTTTGGATTCTGTGAAAAAAATTGTTTTTACACTTCCACAGGAAATGGAAATTTGCCTAACAGACAACAGTACAGCAAAAGCCGCTGAAAGACAAGCAAAAAAAGACCAACGAATGACAAGTGACATTAATTCTGAAGTCGAGGTAGTAAAATATCCTGCTGATTTTTGGAAACATTTAACGAGATTTGTCGTTGAACACCATTTGATTGATCTGAGAGACCAAAAGGCACTCACAATTGCGTGCAGTATTCCTAAAAGAATACCTAACGCAGTACAAAGCAAGCGACTGCTTGCTATTCTTGAGAAAGCAAAGGACGAAGGATTCAAGGATGAATAAGAAGACACAGAAACCTAACCAGCCGAAAAAAAAGAAAATTAGATACTGCAATGTCATTGATTTATTTGCTGGCGCAGGCGGTTTGAGTTTAGGTTTTGAGCAAGTTAAAGGTGAAGTAAGATTTAAAATAAGAGTCGCCTTTGAAAATAACCCCAATATGCAAGAAACCTATAAGAAGAACCATCCAAGCACTGAAGTTCGCGGCGATGTCTGTGAAGCTGACTTCAGACAGATTAACCGGGAATTCGGACCAATTGATGTGGTCATTGGCGGCCCCCCTTGTCAGGGCTTTTCAAATGCTAACCGCCAACGATATGCACCGATAAATCTTAATAATAAACTTGTAAAACAATACATACGAGCAATAACGGAGTTACAGCCTAAAGCATTTGTAATGGAAAACGTGAGTATGCTGAAATCGGATGTCCATCGATTCTACATGGAAGAGTCTGATGTAAGCATAATTGAAAGATATCAAATCGGAACAAAGGATACTCCTCTCGTCCTTCTTGACAAGCAGTACTATTTTGAGGGGGCAGAAGACTATATTGGTCAAGCATTAATTATAGACAGTTATATCTGGCCAGAGCAACTTGAAAACGAATTAAGAGTTATATACAAATGCTCAAAGAATATTACTAAACTGAAGGCTACTCTTGAAAAGCACAAAGCACGAATTGAGAAAGCTATCTCAATGTATTATGATTTGATAGACGATAGAGATACTGATAATCACATTATAATAAAATCACGGGAAGCCTGTGATATAGTATTACAGTATTTTTCTGGTGATTGTCATATCAGCGATATTCGTTCCAGAATTGAACCTGCAATAATGATTCAGCGTATGTTGAGCCGAATGAAAGAAATAATAGATAATCACATAGTTATTGACCATGTCAGTACAGATAACGGTATTGTAGCATCTATACGCACATTTGCGGTGTTTGAATATTTATCGAAGATTCTTCAATCTGATGATTATAAATATGCTCTTAAGCCTGATGTTATTTGCGCTGCCGATTATGGTGCGCCGCAAAAGAGAATGCGTTTTGTAATTGTCGGTGTTAAACGTAGCATTGCAAATGAAGCACTTTTGCCAACTCCGAGATTTAAGCCAGAGGAATATCTTACAGTAAGACACGCTATAGAAGATCTCGAAGACGTAGTTACTGTTGATGATATAACGAAGGATCAAGGAACCCCCATAGCCTTATCTGAAACAAAGGGACCATTATCTAAACTTAGAGACTCAAATACCATTTGGAATCATATCATAACACAAACAACCCCTACTGCACTTAGTAGGTTCAAAGCGATTAAACAAGGCGAGAACTTCCATGCTTTATCAGACGATTTAAAATCCAATACATATACAGATCCTTCAAGAACACAGAATACTATCTATTTGCGTTTGAATTATGATGAGCCATGTGGAACAGTTGTAAATGTAAGAAAATCTATGTGGATTCATCCAACGCTTGATAGAGCAATCAGTGTCAGAGAAGCCGCTCGGTTGCAGACTTTTCCTGACAGCTTTATCTTTTGCGGAACAAAGGACCAGCAATATCAGCAAGTAGGAAATGCGGTTCCACCCATTATGGCAAAGGCAATAGCAAAAAAAGTTGCAATACTCTTAAAATAAGAAGAACCGAAACACTACAGAAAGGAGGCACCGTCTTGTACACTTACATAGTCTTTGACGTTGAAACACCCAACCGCTATAACAACCGCATGAGCGCAATAGGATTAACAAAAATCACAGACGGTGTGATTACCGACTCCTTCTTCTCATATGTGAATCCAGAAGTACCGTTCGACAGCTTTAATACGGAACTTACTGGAATAAGTGCTACAACTGTAGCTAACGCTCCGATATTTTCCAAGCTGTGGGAAACTATAAAACCATGGATGGATTCAGGCATTCTTGTCGCCCACAATGCGGTATTCGACCTTTCTGTTTTGAAAGCGTGCTTGACTGCTTATAACATTACTTGGAAAAAGTCTGTTCGCTACCTCTGTACTGTGCAAGCCGGTCGGAAACTCCTGCCGGATATGAAACACAATCTGAATGTGATGTGTGAGCATTATGGAATAAGCCTCGACCACCACAAGGCTGACAGCGACAGTCGAGCATGTGCAGAAATACTACTAAGATACATTGCTGATGGTGCTGATGAGAAGCAGTTTATAAGAACATATCGGCTTAATTGATTTCAAAAAGGAAGGAGACTATGGATGCCTACAGACGATATGAATACACTTACAACCACAGATGATGATGTCCCTCTTCTTGACCGCAACCTATATCGAACCATTAAGAAAATGGATAGAACTACTCTTGAGGACTTACTCAACGACCTCTTCGAGCGAGGTCGAATGAAAGGGCTTGCAGAAGCCGGTGTAATCGTTGCTGATACTGAGGGTGACAGCGATGATGGCAAGACATTAGACCTCCGAGCCGTGGAAGCGGATATCAAAAAGATACGCGGTATCGGTGAGAAACGCGCCGAGGAGATTATGAGGATTTTTGAGAGACATCTGGGAGTGTAACCACGCTCCCTTTCTCCTTATATTATGAGAGCGATACTATAAAACCCCCCGAAAGCAAGGCGAGCCAATACGCTACTTCACGAATTCTAGCGCGATGAATTGTTCGGAGTAGATCGTGGAGAATGATAAGAGAGGAGCGTGAGTAAGTATGTTGCATAAGATGAAATTAAAACTATCACCGTTCGAGAAAATCAAGAACGGTAGCAAGACGATAGAACTGCGACTATACGATGAAAAACGTCAGAGGGTCAGCATCGGTGATTTTATCGAGTTCACCTGTCTTGATGATCCAAAGCAGAAGATACAAACAAGAGTGACCGCTTTGCATAGGTTCAACTCTTTTGCAGAGCTGTATGCAGCACTGCCGAAGGAGAAACTTGGTTATAATCTTACAGACACCCCTGATCCTAACCACATGGATGATTACTACACCAGAGAAGATCAGGAGAAATATGGTGTGCTTGGCATAGAACTGTATTGCACCGATCTTCAGAAGTTCATTGATGCGCAGGACAGCGGATACAGTTTCGGTGAGACATACAAAACTGCTCTATCTGAAATGAAGCAGGGATACAAGGTATCTCACTGGATCTGGTATGTATTTCCGCAGATTCAGGGCTTGGGACTTAGCGAAACAACAGCATTCTTTTCGATTCGCGATTTATCCGAAGCGAAGGACTACTACGCACACCCTGTCCTCGGCGAAAGGCTGATCGAGATATGTGAGGTGTTGCTGAATATCGAATCGGATGATCCGATGTCTGTATTCGGATATCCTGATGCGTTCAAGGTGCGCTCCTGCATGACACTGTTCATGCACGCTGCACCGGAAGAGGCAGTGTTTCAGAGGGTGCTTGACAAGTTTTGTCAAGGAAATGAGGATGGCAAGACTTTGAGAATACTTGGAGTGTGATGTAAATGCTCGTAACAATAAAAGAAATTGCAGAGAAACTGCGTACATACGATGAATTTGCCATCGTATACCACATCCGCCCTGACGGAGACTGCATCGGTTCTTCCTTTGCGTTGGCGCTCGGTTTGCAGTCGATTGGCAAGCGATGCAAAGTCATCGGAAGAGATCCAGTGCCGCAGATTCATCAGCATATGACTAATGCCGTACCACAAGATGAACTGACAGAGTCTGTATACTTCTCTGTCGATGCTGTGTCTCCTAAACGAACGGGAAACTATGTTGATAAGCACTTTACATTCTGCATCGACCACCACCGCAATAATTCTATTGATGCGGACTACAAGTATGTTGAAGAAGACTGTGGTGCGTGCAGCGAGATCATCTTCAAACTGTTGAACGAGATGAATATCACGATCACAAAGCAAATGGCCGACCTACTCTACACAGCTCTTGTGACGGATACACGCTGCTTTCAGACATCAGATACCAGTGTTCAGAGCTTTGAGACAGCGGCAGCACTGCTGAAATTCGGAGCAGATGCGTATGAGATCAGCAAAAGAAATATCTTTGTGAAATCTAAAGGCAGACGCATGATAGAAGAATTTCTGAAGGGCAGCCTGCATTTTTCTTGTGAGGGCATGCTCATCACCGGCATTATCACACTGGACAACCTGAGAGCTGCAAATATTGCCGATTCTGAACTGGAAGGCATCAATTCCTATGTAGAGCAGTATGAGGAGATGATGATCGGTGTTACAGTACGAGAACTACCGGACGGTCGCTCACGCTGCTCCACACGGACAAGCGGCAGCATCTCGGCAAATGATATCTGCGCGGAACATGGCGGCGGCGGTCATTTTCGCGCTGCTGTCTGTGAATTGTACGAACCACCAGAGGTAGCAAGAGTGATTATGGAAGAGACTTGCAGGAAATATCTGACAGAAAGCAGTGATAGAGCATGAATAAGCCGAAAATGATACTGTTTGACTATGGCGGCACACTAATGTACGAGCCTGATTTTGAGCCCGCCAATGGTAATAAGGCGATTTATCCATATATCAGTGAGAATCCACACAATGTGACTTTGGAAGAATTCAGTGAGTACCTGCTCCGATTCTTTGATGAGATCCGAGCATTGCGTGGAGAACTGATAGAGATTCACGAGCATATGTTTCTACGAAATGTGCTGGAGCATTTTGATATGAAACTGTCGATTTCTATTGAGAAAGCGGAGTGGATTATATGGAACGGCATATCAAGAGACGTACCGACACCGGGTGCGGCAGATATGTTGGCAGAACTGCGGCGATTAGGAATCCGCACAGGTGTCATTAGCAACCTGTGTTGGTCTGGAACGGCTCTCACAAGGCGGCTGAATGCCGCTTTCCCAGATCACCGCTTTGACTTCATCATGACATCAAGTGAGTATATCTTCCGTAAGCCAGATGAACACATATTTGATATGGCAATACGGAAGTCTGGAGTTGATAAGGCTGACATTTGGTACTGTGGAAATGATATCGAGGTTGATCTTGCAGGAGCGCATGGAGTAGGACTATATCCTGTGTTCTATGATGATCGAAGTGTACCAAGTAAGATTCATGAGAAGAATGACAGTGCCACTGTTGACTTTCCGTATCTGAGAATTGGATGTTGGCAGGAGCTTGTCAATAAAATCAAGTAAATGCTCAAGCTTACTATGATTTTTTTTACACACTTGCTTGCAAACACATACTCTTTAATATTTTTAGCGAATTGTTACCCGTTTCTTCTACTCGCTGTACATTGTTTCTAATAAACAATCTTCGGTATAATAATAATAATTCTACATATTGATGCAAATAGCTCTTGTTTTTTTACAACAGATGTGCTATACTATATGTAGAGCGCTCAACTGTATTATTCTAATTATAGCGTCAAAATAATCGGATATTTGAAGTGTACCAAACGAATGCCAGTGTCATTCATAGCAAATGTTTCCCAATGAGCACAAGTCTAACTTAAACTGAGTGAGCATATATACAATGATATGCATATTTATAGTACGTTTGTGACACAAACCATAGGCAGGTGATGAAAATGAATACTTTTGATTCTAACTATGCAAAAAAATTGAAATTTGAAGGCGAATTTGACAAGCTATTCCACTATTGCGACACACATAGTAGTGAAATCGAAGCAGCCAATATGCTGTCAGACTGTTACTGTACAGGCCTCGGTGCACCTTACGACCTGGATAAATCTTATGAAATTGATTGCCGGTTAATGAGTATTGGGTGTTTTGATGCAATGGCGAGAGTGGCCTTTTCCTATTTGTTTGAAAATAAACACTACAATCCTGAAGAGGGGCTGCGATTGCTGCAGAAAGCGGCCGAAAATAGTTGTGGAAGAGCCTATAGATACTTGGCATTTTGCTATGAAGATGGAGTAACAGTAGGTCAGGATTATTCTCGTGCTGCGGAATTATATGAGGAAGCCATTTCAAATGGTGATGATAATTCGTATGCGCACCTAGGAAATTTATATGAAAATGGGTATGGAGTAGAGCATAGTGTTCGAAAAGCAATATACTTATATCGTAAAGCTGTTGAACAGCATTGCGGTATTGGCTATTTGTATCTTGCGTATTGTTACGAAAGCGGAAATGGCGTAGAAGAATCATCTGAAAAGGCGATTGAATTATTTGGTTTAGGCCGTAAATTCGGAAACACTTCTTCTATTATTAGACT
>ERZ825670.2632-NODE-2632-length-16537-cov-4.306334_pt1 | contig 16537 bp, 9 predicted proteins | sample MGYA00519929_ERZ825670 | MGnify/ENA primary metagenome ERZ825670 (study PRJEB31778, sample SAMEA3449207) | human gut metagenome | biome: human gut; feature: human-associated habitat; material: faeces | place: United Kingdom | collected 2010/2012 ...
TTTCTATGCCTTTGACCGATACGTACTATCCAAGGGCGGCATGCTGTAACACTGACCTAGCGTTGCTCCTATGTCACAGGCAGCAGCCAGAACAGCAAGCCACCATCAGTCCGCCACCATCAGTCCGTAAGATAGGCCTGCGTATCCAGCGCTGCACGGCAGCCCATGCCCGCTGCGCTGATCGCTTGACGATAAGTACGATCCACGCAATCGCCTGCAGCAAAGATGCCTGGCGCACTGGTCACCGTGCTGGCACCCTGCACCACGACATATCCATCATCGTCACGGTCCACAACACCGGCCGCAAAATCAGTGGCTGGCGTATGACCGATAGCCACGAATACGGCGTTGGTGTCCAGCGTGCTTTCTTCTCCGGTCACCACATTACGTACGGCGATGCTGCTGACACTGGCCGGTGCTACAGCCGGTCGTTTGAGCGTCAAGCCAGGAATGGCAATAGGTGCACCGGTGTTCTGTGTGGGGGAGGAGGTGCCGGTAATGGAGGTCACCACTGTGTTGGTCATCAGAGTGATGGTCGGATTGGCTTTGGCTCGGTCCACCATGATCTGCGAGGCGCGGAAGCTATCGCGTCGGTGAATCAAGGTGACCGAAGAACCGAACCGGGTCAGGAATAATGCCTCTTCAAAAGCCGAATCGCCACCGCCTACGACCACGATAGGCTTGTTCCTGAAGAAGAAGCCATCGCAGGTGGCGCAGTACGAGACGCCATGTCCGGACAGCTCCTGTTCGCCGGGCACCCCAAGCTTACGGAATGACGACCCTGTGGCGATGATAAGCGACGATGCCTCCAATTGGGAGTCATCGGAGAGTGTTACACGATAGGTCGGCTTGACCGAATCACTCTCACACGCCTCGATGGAAGAGACATCGTCTGCGATATAGGTTGTACCGAAGCGCTTGGCCTGTTCCTTCATGCGATCCATAAGATCCGGGCCAAGAATACCTTCCGGGAATCCGGGGAAGTTCTCCACCTCAGTGGTGTTGACCAACTGTCCACCTGGCGACAACGCACCAGTGACCATAACAGGATTGAGACCTGCGCGGCCAAGATAGATGGCGGCCGTGTAGCCAGCGGGACCAGAACCGATAATGATGACGTTATGTTTCACGTGAAACATTGTCACACCCCCATACGATATTCCGTGTCATTCAGCCAGATGCGAAGAAGGGGCGGTACCGTCGAATGTATGCGAACGGTACCGCCCCTTCTTGGGTCAGTTATCGGCATAGATGCCGATTAGAAGACCTCCACCTTTTCGATGTACAGCTGGTTCTGCGGCAGGCTATCCGATGGCACCCACAGCAGCAGATCCTGCGTCTTGACGGCTTTGGTGAACTTCACCTCAGTAGTGCCACCTTCAGCAAAGGTGAATTCGGCCACCTGCTTGCCTTGAGTGGGGTCCCCAGTGGTATTTGCGCGAATATAGCCCTTACCACCGGATGTGCGGATGGTGATAACCATGCGGTACGCATCCTGCGGCTGGTCAAGGTGCATGTAGTATGCGTACCCGGATTGGCCGCCAGGATTCGACAGGAAGTTGGCGCTGGAAATCGTAAACGCCGTGTTGTTCTCATGGCTCGGTTGCGGAACAGCGCTGGAATCCTTATCGCCGGACTTCTTGGCCTTGGTCTTCTTGGACGACGAATCAGCAGTCTCGGACTTCTTGGACTTGTCTGATGCCGAGTCCTTGGATTCGCTCTGAGTGGCATCACTCGATTTTGAAGAATCGTCAGTGGTGCCACCGTTCGTCGCGTTCTCGCTGCCACCAAATGGCACAGCGTCAGCATTGATATCAGGCCAGTCACCTTCACTGGAGTTGCTGGAAGCATCGGCAGGATTGTCTCCGGAGGATCGGAACGCATGCACTGCCCAAACAGCCGCTGCCACTACCAATATCAGAGCCACAATGATGGCAACGACCTTGGTCGACAGTTTGCCGAACAGATGTTCATCGGGCAGCTTGCTGTCAACCTCGTCATCCGGCACATCCTTCGGTGTGAAGCTCGGAGGAATGGCTCTTACTTCGGCAATGCGGGCCTGCTCCTCTTCCAAGGCACGCAGTGATTCCTCACCGGGAGCCACAGCACGGCCGCTGGCGTCGAACACGGGAATACGACTGGTTGTCTCTCCCACGGTGGCATCGGGAATACCGCCGGTAACAATAGGCACTGTCAACCGAGTATTATCACCCGGACCGCCGATGGGGGCCGGATTCATTTCGCTGTACCAGTCACCGGTGCCTTCACCGGAAAGATTTTCGTGCTCCCAGGCGTCAGAAAGGTTGAAGTCAAACAGACGGCGGGCATCAGACTGAGACTGGTTACCGTCAGCAGTACTGGACCCATCAGGCAGAGGAACCGGTGACATCGCGTGCGGAGCGGGGACGGCGGCCGTCTGAACCGGCAGGGAAGGGGTAATAGACAATTCCGGAAGACTGCTGCTGTTAATCAACGTGCTGGGAATAGGCACGATATCAGTCTCGTTGGCAGGCTTCAGTATCGCCTTGGTAATCGAGCAATCGCTTTCCACGCTCGGCAAAGCAATATCAGCATCGCTCAGTTCAGAGAGCGGCTTCCAATTACCCAACAAGGCGTCGAGTTCTACAAGGGCAGCCATTGGCAACGTATGATCGTCGGGCTCGCTCAAGGCCAATCCACGCTTGCAAATCACGCGGAATTCGCCAGGGGTGTCTTGCGGCAAGGCACGCAGATTGAATGTGGGTGTCGCTTGGCTTGGCGTGCGTGTCAGCAGGGTATAGAGTAATGCCGCAAGCTGGCGAATCGCATACCGTTCAGGACCGTCCGTACGCAGATCGGTAGCGGACGTATCGGCCAGCATCGTGGCACATGGTGCATCGGCAATTTGCACACCGGAGGTAGTCACTCGAACGGTGTCGGTTGTGATGACGATGCCGCTGGGAGTATCCGCAATGACCTCGCGCAGCACGTCGGCGCATTCTCCGATAATCGACCGGATGGCGCTGTAGCTGAGCGGCTTGGCGGTATCTACCATGTAGTCAGTCAGGCATTGGCCGCTATCCACCGGCATGACAATGAGAAGTACGTCGGATTCCATACGGTATTTCAGTATGGGAATCACACGATCAGGGCGAGTGGCGGCGATGCGACCAGCGAGCTTATCGATTGCGGCGAAAGCGCTGCGATCGGTAATGATGAACAGCTGGCAATCCTTTGCCAGCACACGGTCGTTGGCTTTCCATGCCTGAATGCCAGGCTCCTCACGCAACGATGACACCAAGGTGTATCGGTTGAGAATCGTGTCTCCGAGTTGCGGTTTCATAGTGCGTTCGGCTCCGTGTGATTGGTGTTCGAGATTGGTCTTAGATATTCTACGTGCGGGGCTATCCTTGACGGGCTCCGTCTCAGGATTGATTTACGTAGCGTCGACTTTTTTCCGGCTGGGCTGTCACAGCAACGTCCTCACTGGCCGGAGTCTTGTGTAGACGGGCCAGTATCGAGTGATAGGCGCTGATGAGTTCCGGGGTGTGCACCACCCACAACACAGCCACATATACTACGGCCAGCACAATGGTGAGCACCACGCAGATGGCCAGCGCAGACCACCAGCTCATGTGCCCGCCTACTGGTCGAATATCCGCGCCGAACAGTGCGACTACCGGTCGTTTGATCAGCCAGACCACAACTCCGGAAGCCAGTGCCGCCACAATGGCCTTGGCATATGTCCTCGTGATCTCCCGACCGCCAAGATTGCCTTCGAACTTGCGGCGCAACATCATCAACGTCAGCGGCAACGCCAGTAATCCACCGAGGGTCACCGAGCAGGCGATGCCGAGTACCCAATGCTCAGGAGGAAGTACCATCATGCCGATGATCATGAATATTGAGGTGAATCCATACTGCATCACCGCGGACAGGAAGGGGTGAAGGCCGTCCTCAAAGGCGTAGAACGTGCGCTGGATTAACAGGAACGCCGACCCCAATGGAATGCCCACAGACAAGGCGATAAGCGCATAGGAGATCAACATAGTCTCGTCCATCGAGACGGACGGAAGCAATGCACGGATGATCGGTTCGGGGAACACGACCATGGCGGCGGCGAAGAACATGATGAGCAGGCCCACATTATTCAGTGCGCTGACCAGGTCGTGCCGTGCCTCATCCAGATTCGCAGCTGCGATGGAACGGGAGATTTTGGGGAACATAGCCGTGGATACCGATACGGCGATGAGCGAATAGGGCAGGATGAACAGTGTGTACGCATTCTGATAGGTCGCGTTGCCTGCCACGCTGAACAGGCTGGCACCCGTCAGTTCATGGGCGCGCTGCGGTGCGGATGTGGCGATACGGGTAAGGATAATGCCGCAGATCTCACTGGTGATCACCACGCCCAAAGAGCCTAACGCCACGGGACCCATAGACCTGAGTCCAAAGCCGCCAAGCCCGAAGCTGGGTTTGTACTTGAACCCGATACGGGCCAGCGGCAGGAACAGTATCAGCGCTTGGAAGGCCACGCCCAAAGTCCAGGTGCCTGCGGTAAGCGCGATTTTGTCGGCGGTCCAGAATTCGAGGGGCTGTTCATTGGCCTTGCTGAACAGCAGAATAAAGCCAGTAAAACCGGCGCAACTAATAATGTTGGCACCGGTTGAGCTCCACGCATACGTGAGGAAATGGTCTTTGGCGGCCAGGATCTGCCCCAATACCGTATACAGGCCGTAGAAGAACACCTGAGGCATGCACCACAGGGTGAACGAGGTGGTCAGGGCTATCATCTGGTGATCGTCGCTACCCACGTACAGGCGGGCAAGCAGAGGGCTGGCCGCCGCCATCACCACGGTCATGGCCAATAGGATGCCGATGGCCAACGTAATCAGGCGATTCAGTCGTTCTTGGGCGTCTTTTTCTTTCAACGTGCGCACGATCTGGGGCACCAGCACGGCGTTGAAGATGCCGCCGGACACCAGCGTGAACACGGATTGGGGAATCATGGAACCGGCCTGATAGGCGTTGGCCGCCAATCCGGTGGTGCCGATGGCCGCAGCGAGAAGAATCGTGCGGAGCTGACCGGTCACACGGGAAGCAGCGGTTCCCGTGGCCATGATCAGGGAATTACGACCTACGCTTGAACTCATTCGTCGGGGTCCTTCTTCCGATGGAACTGCCGCCACAGGCCGATAATGCCCAGTAGCACGGCGAAGCCGATGATAATGAAGCCGCTGGCATCACTGATGCGCATCACACTGGTGATCGCGGTGTCCTGCGTGTTGCCGAAGCTGTTGCCTTCCCGGTCGGTCAACGACACATGGGCCGTCGATGAGCCGGAAGTGGAAACGCGGATGGTGAAGGTCACCTGAGCGTCGCTATGCGAGGGAATATCGATGTCAGCGGTTCGCGAGGTGACGATCTGCATGGAGTCAGTCAGTGAGTTGACCTGCACGCTGACGGCGTAGGGAAGGTCATTGCTGACGGTGATTGGCATTTTCGCGGATTCGCTGAACACGGATATTGATTCCGATGGGTTGATGCGTACGCCGTTCAGAAGATCGCTGGCCAGTGTTTTCGTGGCTTTGACCATGGCTTTTCGCGTGGCTGTCGGCTGGGGGGAGCCAGACATGGACCGCAGCGCCATATCGTCATGCAGCGCCAGTAAAGAGCCAATCCATTGCGTCGGATCGTTGCTATGCGAGGCGGTGTCATTGGCGTCCTGCCGGGCCAGGGCCTGCGGGTCCAACGACGAGACCTCGTCGGAATCAATCTCGTTCCTCAATATGGAGGTGGCCATGCGCATGATGTCATGCCGGCTGTCGGCCAACTGTCTCAATGCCGACCGGGTATTGGCGGTGTTGGCATCATCGGCCTTGTCGGGATTGACCGAATCGCTGACATTGTACGGATCGGCCTTGGCCATGGTCTTCAGGTCCGTCAGATTCAACCAAGACGCCTGCTCGAAGGCGCTCATCACCTGATCGATCCAGCTGGCCTCCGTGGTGCGGGAGAACGTCATAAGCAGGTATCGGGATGTATAGGGCTGTTCCATCTGGTAGAACGCGCTCTGAGCGATCAGTCGGGCCAACCGACCGGCATCGCTGGACTCGGCCTGCGCGTCCGTGCTGGTGGCTTGGCCCTTGGCCAGCGTGCCCAAGGTCGATTGCTCCTTCAGCACGGTGACATCGCCGGCAGGCGTATGCACCACGTAGGTGCCTGTGTGTACGGCTTCAGTCTGGTCGGCATCGAAAGAGGCATCGGCAATCACCGTGTCATAGCCCTGCTCGCGTGCTGCGGTCAGCGCATCCAACGTCCAACAGTTGTTGCCCTGCCATGCGTACGCGGAGGGTGTTTCGGAGTCGCCTCCGTCGGCATACCATGCGGCCGCCTGCTTGGCGTTCCACTGCTCAGTGGTGATGCCGGCCTTTTCGTAGGCCGCGGTATCGTCCAGTGCGGTATAGGCGGTGATGTCGAAGTCGGCGGGCTGCATGATGCCGGCAATGGACGGTTGCACTGCGGACTGACGCCAATACAGAGGATCCGCGATCACTTGCAGCGAGCGGTGCTTGGCGAATGTCTGCCCAAGGGATCGCGCGGTATCGGCATCCTGTTCGGATAAGGATATGGCTTGCGTACCAGTGGCTTTGGCCGCGTTGCTGGCGTCGGCGTTATCGGACTTGTCGGCCTTGTCCGTGCTGTTGGACTTGGACGATGTTGATGTCGAGGAAGTGGTGGTTTCGGCAATGCGATTGCTGATGGCCTTATTATCGACCTGCCAGCCGCTGGCGGTGTAGGGCATGGCCACGGTCAGGTTCATGGCCGGTGTTGTCGCGGTGTTGAGCCCATCCGAAGATCGGGTCAGAAAACTCGGCAAATCGGCGAGTATCTGATTGCCAACGATATACGACAGCATCAGCGGTTTCGGTCCCCAACTCCCTATGGAGGCAAGGGTCTGCTGATTGGCGTTCACCTCGATGGTGACGGTGGCAGTGCCGCCGGCGGGAATCGATGGCACGTCAACGGAACCCAACTCGTTGGGGGTTGGGATGGGGGCGTTGTTCTCGGCCCAATTCTGAATATCGGTGCGCGAGACAAAGGTGAACAACGCATTGGTGGTCAGGTGCAGTGTGCCGCTTGACGTGGCCGTGCTGTCCGTATTGCTGATGACCGCGGTGACACGATAGCCCGATTTGGAGGTGACGATGGGGGTGCTTTGCGTGATGGCAATGCTCTGCTTGGGCTGATTCTCGGTCTGATTGCCCGTTGCGTCCGTCGTATCGGATGAATCAGTCGTGTCCGTCGTATCGTTCGCGTAGACGGTCAATGGAGCGGCCAGCATCGCCACAACGGCGACGCCAGCCGCCAGTGCGTGTGCCAGACGTGTGCAATGTCGTAAGACTCCGGGTAGGTTCACTCGTTTGCCTGCCTGTTCTTCTTCCTGGCGTAGAGCCACGCGATTTTGCGTTCGTTGGGATAGCTCAACACGTCATCCAAATCTTCAAAACGCACCCAGATGGCGTCTTCCGCCTCATGATCCGGGTCTCCTTCCACCGTCAGTTCACCGCCGGTCTGTTTGAGCGCGAAGTGATGGACCAGCTTGTGCACGCGCTGCGTGGTACCGGTGAACCAGTAGTCGATGGTGGCGATGGAATCGATCACCTCGCCCAGGATGCCGGTCTCTTCATGCACTTCGCGCACAGCGGTCTGCTGCGGGGTCTCGCCTTTTTCGATATGCCCCTTCGGCAAGCACCATTCGAGATGGCCGGAGCGGGAATGACGGGCGATAATGGCCACGCGGTTCTGGTCATCGAAAATCAGACCGCCTGCCGAATATTCGCGTACGACCGGCAGTTCCTGGGCATCCAGTGAAGCGAATGTGGTCGGACCGTCCGACGTACGGCGTTGCGGCATCATGGCCGGAGTCGGGCCGGATGGCGTCACCGGTTCTACCGGCACTGCCGGTTCCGGCGAGGCAACATCTCCGGACGGGTGCCGGCCGAAGACCGTGGCCGGCGTGGGATGCGCTGACGTTGCGGGCCTCACTGGTGCTGCAGACGGCGCTGAGACCGGCATGGTGACCGGCGTTGCGGCCGGTGCGGTACGTGCCGCAGGCGGCATCAGCACGTCGCGCGGAGTCGGTATCGCTGTGGTGTGCGCGGCGGCGGCCTTGGCGACCGCAACGGCAGCATCTACGGCCGCGTGAGCGGTCGCCGCGGGATCGTTCGTGACGATGGTTACGGACGTTTGTGCCGTGGCGATAATCGGCTCGACCTCGGCAATCGTCTCGGCACCGGCCTCGCCGGCGATACCATCAGCCTGCCCCTCGATAGTGCCGCTGGTAGTGGCGATGGTGACGGTGGCATGCATGCCGAAGACGGTGGCCGGTGTGGGCATCATCGGCTTCGGTGCGGGCATGTCGCTGGCGGCGTCCGATATTTCGGATTCGGATGGTTCGGGTGTGGCGGGCGTTGCGGGTGTGCCAGGCACACCGGAATGTTGCGCAGTCGGTACTGCGTCTACTTCGTCTTGATGAACGGCCTGATTGGTGGAGTGGCTCGCGGTGCCGCCGACATCGGAAGAATCGCCCGAATCGGCGGAATGATGCGGAGTTTCGGACGTATACAGCAGGTGGTCTTGGGTATGGCTATCCGCCGAATCTGGTGTTTGCCCCAGCATGCGGGCAAGGTCGGCGGGCGTAATCATATTCTCCACCTTACTCAACCCCGTGTGCAGGTGGGGTAACGGTATGCTGGTAGGGCAGAAAAACGTCGCACGCGGGAAGGTGCCCATTGGATTTCGAAGTATGGCCTGAAGCCATCGAACTTGGTCGACTGTTCGCCGAACAGGGTTACGAGCTGGCATTGGTCGGCGGCCCGGTCAGGGATTTGCTGCTCCATAGAAAGAGCCACGATTTGGACTTCTGCTCATCCGCACGGCCTGAGCAGTTCGAGCCGATACTGCGCCGGTGGGGGCATGACGGCTTCTGGGACATGGGGCGCAAGTTCGGCACGCTGGGTGCCATGCGCCGCCGCCCGGACGGCACCGAGGTCAAGGTGGAGGTCACCACCTATCGCTCTGACACGTACGATCCGGACTCGCGTAAGCCCGAGGTCAATTATGGCGACACGCTTGAGGGCGACCTGTCCCGCCGCGACTTCACCGTCAACGCGATGGCTCTGCGCGTGCCCGACCTGCAATTCGTGGACCCGTTCGGTGGTGCCAGTGATCTGTCCAAGGGCGTGTTGCGCACGCCGGTGGATCCGCGACAGTCCTTTGACGACGATCCGTTGCGTATGATGCGCGCCGTGCGATTCGTGGCCCAGCTGGGCTTCCGTATCGCGCCGGACGCGGCCGAGGCGATTACCTCGATGCGCGACCGCATCGACATCGTATCCGCCGAGCGTGTGCGCGACGAACTGACCAAACTGCTGCTCTCCGACCGTCCGCGCGCCGGCCTTGAGGCGTTGGTCGAATCCGGTCTTGCGGACATCGTCTTCCCGGAGATTCCGGCCCTGCAATTGCAGATCGACGAACACCACCGCCACAAGGACGTCTTCGAGCACACGATGATTGTGCTCGAACGTGCTATCGCCCTGGAAACCGGCCCGGACGGCCCGGTGCCCGCCCCCGACCTGACGCTGCGCTTGGCCGCCGTGATGCACGATATCGGCAAGCCGAAGACCCGCCGGTTCGAGCCGGGCGGCAAGGTGAGCTTCCACCACCATGACGCGGTGGGTGCCAAAATGACCCGCAAGCGTTTGAAGGCGCTGCGTTTTGACCACCATCTGGTCGAGGACGTCTCAGAACTGGTGAATATGCACCTGCGCTTCCACGGCTATGTGGACGAGCCGTGGACCGATTCGGCCGTACGCCGGTATGTCAAGGATGCTGGGCACCTCTATGAGCGGCTGAACAGGCTCACGCGCGCGGATGCCACCACACAAAACAAGCGCAAGGCGATGATCTTCTCCCAGGCCATGGATGAGATGGAGGAGCGCGTCCGCGAACTCAAGAAGAAAGAGGACTTCGACGCGATCCGCCCGGATCTGGACGGCAACGAAATTATGGAGTTGCTGGGCCTGGAGCCCGGCCCGATGATCGGCCGCGCCTACAAGCACATGCTGGAATACCGCTTGGATAACGGTCCGGTGGACCACGATGTGGCCGTCGAAGAACTCAAGCGCTGGTACGCCGAGATTCAGTAGTCCGATACTAGTCCGATACCAAAAAACCGTACGCTGAATACGTGTCAGCGTACGGTTTTTCGCGAAGATGAAGCTGTATGCGCCTTACTGCGCCGTGTATGCGTCGTGTTTGGTGTCGGCGGGCAGCTTGGTCATGCTATCGGCGGCCTTGCAACCCTCGATATTGGTGATGGTCTTACCGGATTGCGGGGAGGAGTTGGTGTCCTGCAGATCGTTGAACGTGGCGCCGATGACCACATCGATGAGCTGATCCTCGCGAGCCGTCATGATCATGGTGGCGTCGGTGAAATTGCCGATCAGCGTATACGCCTGATTAATGGCGTTCTTGCCGAAGTAGATGGTGGTGCGTTCAACGTCGGTGCTGGAATAGTTATCGATTTTCTGCACGCTGAATCCACGATTGGCCAAAGCTTCACCCACGGCCTTGGCGAATTGGCCGTGAGAGGTGCCGTTCATCACGCGAATGCCGACCGAAGCGTTGGACACGTATTGCGCTTTGCCGCTGCTGTCCTTGACCGCGCACGGCGCCGCGTTGCCGTAATTCGGCTGGCTGGCCGGAGTCTCCACTTCGCCGAGGCCGAAAACGTGGAAATTGAACAGTAGGGCTATGACCAGCACTACTGCCAATACCGCGCCGCTGATGGAAAAGACGATGGTCTGGCGGCGGCGCACGTACGCCTTGCGGGCTTCACGTTCATCAACCTGATACGTCATCGGTGGACTTCTTTCATGGGTCGGGTGGCTGGTTGCTACCTTAGCGTCACTGTCTGACGCTGATATTGGGGTGTTCGGGAGATTTGGCTCGAATAATACGATCGACCACAGCTGTATCGCGCCACACCTCGATAATGCGTTGTGCCGCTGCCTCGTCGGCGGCGAAAGCGACCACTGAGGGGCCGGATCCGGAGACGAATGCATGGCTGGCACCCGCCTGCGTGGCGGCGTCGATGGCCTGCCCGCTGCGGGGATGCAGGCTGATTGCCGCAGCCTGCAGATGATTGCGGTCGCCTTCTGCGGCTCCCACGATGTCAAAGGTGTGGTAGACCTCAGGAGTGCTGAGTTGCGACTGGTATGCGCCGACCAATACTTCGCCGCTGAATCCCTGTTCTATCAGCGCCAGCTCATCGCGGCTGCCGGGGGCGATATCCGTGATGCGTTCGCCGAAACCGGTGCCGTATGCAAGGCCACCGGTCAGGCAGAACGGCATGTCCGCGCCCAACGTGGCGGCAATGGTGCGCAGGCGCTCTATGGGCCAGTTCAGCTCCCAGAGACGATTGACCGCCAGCATGGTCGCCGCGGCGTCGGCTGAACCGCCGCCTAGTCCGGCACCCACGGGAATGCGCTTGGTGATGGTCAACGCCACATCCGGCTCGCGCTCGGCCGCCTGGGCCATGGCGAAGAGGGCCAGTACCGCATGATTGCGGCGCATGTCGCTGCGTGAGGAGGCCAAGTCGCCCAAATAAGCGCCTTCGAGCTCCAGAGAGAATCCCGCTCCGGGTTGCTTGGCGGTTGCGGTGACGGTGTCATATACGCCGATTGCACAGTAGGTGGTGTCCAGTTCGTGGCGTCCGCCCCATTCGTCGTGAGCAGGTCCCACTTCCAAGGTGAGATTGGTTTTCGCCGGGCAATCCACCGTAATGGTGATGGGGGAGAGCTCATCGAACTGATGTCGGGCAGCGGCTGGGCGTGGATGTGAGGTTACCGGACTCATTGTGCCTCATCTCCATCTCCACACGATTCGATGGCCTTGGCCAGAGCGGTGAATTCGGCGATGGTGAGCGTCTCTCCTCGACGGGTCGGATCGATGCCGGCGATGGAGAATGCCTCGGAGGGCGCAATGGTCTTCAATGCCGCGTGCAGGGTCTTGCGACGCTGACCGAATGCCGCATCGATCAGACGAAATACGAGTTCCCGTTGTGCGCCGCCGTCGGCCGTGCTGTTCGAGGCTCCCGGGGCGGCCGGGTCATCGGCCTGATACCGGGTGAATCTGACGAGCGCGGAATCCACATTGGGAGCCGGCCAGAACACATTGCGGCCGATGGTGCCCACCCGTTCGGCGGTGCCATACCAGGCGAGCTTCACGCTCGGCGTGCCGTAGATCTTGGAACCGGGCTTGGCGGCGAGTCTGTCGGCCACCTCTTTTTGCACCATCACCAAGAACGAGCCGAGGTTGTCGAAACGCTCCAACAGCGTGAGCAGAATCGGTGTGGCCACGTTGTACGGCAGATTGGCGACCAGCGTAAACGATGCGTCATCGCTGAAATCAGGCACGTTCTCCGGGGTGACGGTTAAGGCATCCCGATTGACGACGGTGAGTCGTGACGTGGCTTCGGGCATGAATTCGGCGACTGTGCCCGGCAGTCGTTCGGCCAACGGCGGATCGATTTCGACTGCGGTCATGGTGGCGCCGGTTTCCAAAATCGCCAGCGTCAACGATCCCAGGCCGGGGCCGACTTCCATGACATGATCGGCAGCGGTCACTCCCGCCTCTCGTACGATACGACGGACCGTGCCGGGGTCGATGACGAAGTTCTGCCCGAATTTCTTGGTGGGGCTGATGCCGGCATCGGCCGCGATACGACGGATATCGGCGGCGCCTAACAGGTGACCGGTGGCGGGAATGGTGTCGTTCATAAGCGTGTGTTCCTTGTGGGCTTCGTAACCGATCAGTACCAACCGATTTGTTCGGAATTTTGCCATGCCTTGGACGGGCTGCCGTATCTTTGTGCGATGTACCACAGACCCCAATCGATCTGTACGGCGGCATCGTCACGGTAATTGGCGCCGAACGCAGCCATTTTGTCTGCTGGTAGCGACTGAGGAATGCCGTAGGCGCCGGAGCTCGCGTTTTCGGCATACCACAGCCATCTGGACTCGCGGTTCCATAGTTTGACCAGGCAATCCCAGTCGTTGCCTGTCCACCCGCGCTGCGCGGCGGCACCGGCGGCATAGGCCTGAGCCTGGGCTACGGTGGCGTGCCAGAGTCGGCCGGAGGGCGTGGTGGTTGTTCCTGAATCGGAGCCGGAAGAGCCGGAATTGTTGTTCGTACCGCCGCCGGTGTTGCCGGTGTTGCCGGAGTTGCCGGTGTTGCCGGAGTTGCCGGTGTTACCGGTGTTGCCGGAGTTGCCGGAATTGCCGGTGTTGCCGGAGTTGTTGCCGCCGGTGTTGCCGGCATTGTTGTTGGACGACTCGTGCTGATTGTTGGAACCGGAATCGGCCTTGCCGTTATCGGCGGAGTCGGATTTCTTATCGGAACCTTTATCGGTATCAGACTTGGCGGCGCCTACGGCGATGATCTGGTCGATGGCCATCGAGGTGACGGTCTCCGATTTCAGCGTCTCCGATTCGGCCACGCCATCCACATAGGTGACGTCGTACACCTGCGTCTTCTCGCCGTTGACGCCCTGCTGGCGCACATCGGCCTGCCCTTCAGCCAGATTCGGGTCGATGATGGTCTGGGTGGAGAACGGAATCACGGACGTGCGCGTCTCCTCGCCGTGGGTCACGCGGCGTACGCGCAGAATGGTCTCGTCGCTGTCTTTCTCAACGCTGACGCGATCCTCCTTGTTGAGCACGATGCCCTTGGAATCGAGGATGGAGGCGGCCGGCAGCTTGCCATTGGGGGCCACCGAGCTTTTGCCGTCGGCGATGACGGTGACCGGCCCGGACTGGTTGATCACCAGGCCGCCGGTGAGCTGGTTGTACACGTTCTTGATGTCGACGGTGATCTTCGCGGCGTTGTTCTGGTTTTCCTCGAAAAATCCCAGTAGCTGGTCGGCGCTGGTGGCCACGGTCCAGAACGGCACGGCGGTGCCGTCGATGTTGATGGTGGTCTGGTAGGCGGACTGTACGGTGACCACGGCATGATTGGCGAGCTGGTCGCCGGACGAGGTGGTCACGATATCGTGGGTCTTGATATCCACCCCTTGTTCCTCCAGAAGACGGGTGGCCGTCATCGCATATGTGGTGACTTGGGTGGTTTGCCCGTTGATGTTCAGGGCCACGGATTTACGCGCGGTGAACGCGAATGATCCAGCCAGCGCGATACTGGTCGCCGCGATACAGGCGATTACGCGGATGCGACGCAGTGTAACAAACCGCTGCGGGGTCCAACGCCGTGCCATTGCCATACTCTTCCTGCTGGATGAACGATTACGCCACCCATCGTAACGGTTGTTCCGGCCCATACTGCGGTTTCACCGGCCACCGTCACCATTCCTGCTCGTCAGATTGTTCTGAGCTCAAAAAAAGAAAAGAAAAGGGGGGGCGGGAGAGAAGGGGATGTTCCCGCCCCCTTGAAGGCGCGGAGCTGGTTGGGGGACGCTCCGCCCTCATTCCAGGAAGCCCATAGTTGGGGGAAGGCTCCTGGAGTACTTACCCAAGGTAAGAATTATATGCGTAGAAAAGTCTACGTATCATATAATACGCCACTTTTCTACGCGTCGAGCCTCTTGTCGGGATCGAACCGACGACCTGCCGCTTACAAGGCGGCCGCTCTGGCCATCTGAGCTAAAGAGGCGATTGTTCTTAACGCGTAAATCGTTGCGAACAAATGACTAGTATACCGGTACTTCCCGAGTGGTCAATTTAAGCCGAGCCGCAGGCGGTATTGCATATGTCGCGGCGTCAACTTATTCGGCCACGCAGCATCAGGAGGCGACCGAAATCGGCTTTCCGCTGGCACCGATGGATGGCATTTTGCCTTCCACGCCTACCTGGTCAGCATCCAGCCCAATGGACTTGAGGAAGCCGTCCACCATATTCGTGTCCGCCAGCGTGAGCTGCTTCAGATCCCAGTATTCGCCGTTGATGGTGAGTGTGGGGGAGGAGAAGGCGCCGGAGCTGTTGAACAGTTCGGGGCGCAGGATCGTGTAGTTGTTGGAGGCGGTGAGCCAGTCGAGGTATTCGTTCTTGCCGCTGAACGCCGCGGCGGCCACATCCTCGCTCACACCGGCCTTGACGGCCTGCTTCTCCAGCTTGGCGTTGTTTACCGGCTCGTAATTGGACAATTCGCCCGGCTGGAAATCCTCAGCGTAGATGTTGGAGAGGTAGCTCATGAGGTGGTCGGGATCGTCATCATGCTCGGCAATGTAGATGGCACCGTTGAACACGCGGTTGGAGTAGTTGTCGGAGCTCTTGTTGTTCTGGAAATTGAGGAAGTGCAAATCGATGTTGAGCTGGCCTGCGTTCATCAGCTTGACGAGCGTCGGGTCGAGTTGGCGGTTCACCGAGGCGCAGCCGGGGCACAGCGGTTCCATGTAGATGGATACGGTGGGAGCCCCCTCGGCTTTCTGGCCATACCCTTTGTTGGAGATTACGAAGCCGGCCTTGTCGTCGGCGTTAGCCGGCTGGGTACTGACTTTCTTGAGCTTGCTATAGGCCTCGTCCACGGTCATGTTGCTTTGCTGGCTACTGCTGCTGGTGTTGGACGGCCGCATAGCCTTGTATACGGCGAATCCAGCGATGGCCACCAGCACCACAATAATGGCCACCACAATGCAGCCGATGATGGTCTGCTGCTTACGCTCCTTGGCTGCCTGCTCGGCCCGTGCCTGTTGTGCGGCCTCCTCGGCCGCTCGGCGCTCAGCGCGTGTGGCACGCTTGGCCTGACGCTTCGGATCTGACATAGCTATCCCCTTGCAATCGCTTCAATGTTTGGGCCCCATCATAATGACCGGGCCTGAGGAGGACTGCGCCCAGAGCTGATCTGAGGTGAATTCCCTGTAAAAGTGTGACGGAACGAACGTATCGGATACACAACGGCCATGTGTGCGGATGGCTGATGTGTGAGATTCCGCCCCGCTCTAGGCGAACGGCATCCAGTTGATCGGCATGCCCAGAATCGGCATCGCGCACAAGGCCACGGTGATGATGGCCCATATGGTGAACAGCACGGTGCCGCGCCCGCCGCCCTTGGGCGCCGGCGCCACTGGAGCAGGTGGAGCCCCACCCACTTCGGTGGATGGCGCGCCCGCCGGGCGACTGTGTTTGAGCCCGCGCAGTACGCCGCCCCCCAGCCGAATCATCATCGACTGTGGGGCGAACACAGTGACCAGCCAGCCGATGGCCATGAAACCGCCCAGCGCCAGCCCGGAAGCGGAGAACGGCACATCATTGAGCAACGGCACCGGAATACCCCAATCCGCGGTGAAATACCAGGAGATGGTGTGAACGGGCAGTGCCAGAGCCGCGGTGGCCACGGCGGTTCCCGCCATATAGATGATGACTAGCAGCAGTATGCGGGGAATGGCCAGCAGCAGGGCTTTGACCAGATGCCAGGGAAAAGTCGCCACGCGAATCCACGAATCGGAGTTTTTGCGCTCGCCGCCGCGTTTGCCCTCGCGCTC